>Ga0193964_1000995_pt1 | contig 13006 bp, 13 predicted proteins | sample FB_7_MG_FD_140323 | JGI IMG/M metagenome (GOLD analysis project Ga0193964, IMG submission 140323) | Microbial mat bacterial communities from the Broadkill River, Lewes, Delaware, United States - FB_7_MG | ecosystem: Environmental > Aquatic > Freshwater > River > Microbial mats | place: USA...
GTTGGCATTGCTGGTGAAAAACTCTCAATTGGTGCCTACGGCCCTTTTCGACCAATTGCTGACAATGCAACGGAGGAGGGGCGCGCACAAAATCGCCGGATTCAAATCATCCTTGTTCCCAAAGAGGTGTAACACCGCGTTGCGAAGCTCCCTCTTAAGGGTTTAGCTCACGCCACACCTGTAACCAGACCTTTTCGAGATTCACGCCGCGGATATGACAATTTTGGTCATCCGTCGGGTTTGCCCTCAGGATATCGAGTTTACACTTACCATCTAAAACAATGGAATCGGTGATACTGACACTGTCGGTTAATCCCATCGAACCATCGCAAAAAAAGCCCAGTGCGCTGCCTTCAGAATAAAAGATCAATTCAACACGTTCGCCATTATGGAGGCGTAAACAACCACTAAACGCCTCCTGTTTCAAGCGAGCCATCATCCGTTGCACATCGAGAAGATCAACCAATTGATTGCGAGCCTCAACGGTGGCCTGACAAAATTGTCGCACATAAGGGAGAAAATCGTCCTCTAAACGATACACACCCATCAAACACTCATCACGTTGAACTTCACTGAAAATCATTTGTAAAGCAAGCTCACCGCATTGACGGTCTTGCGGTTTGGCACTGTTATAGCGCTTCCACAACGCAGCAACAATTTGCCCTGTCATAAAGGCGATAATCCCATGGCCTTGGGCCCCATCAAAGGAAAGGTAGCCACTAAAATGATTTGAGCACATCTTTTGTACCGCGTCAGGCATTTTCAACTTTGAGGTGTCAAGGTGCTCCTTAACCGTTTTACCACGAGGCAACAAATACATGAATCTACTCCCCAAGTTCAGCAATTTCGAGTTGTAACTGCTCCCACTGTTGATACAGTTTCTCTAGCTCGCTGGCTAATTCTGCATGATGTTGTGACTTTATATTAAACTGTTCATGGTCTTGATACAAGGCAGGGTCAGCAAGTTGCAATTCAAGATCACCATTTTCCTGTTCTTGTTTCTCAATATCAGCTTCGAGTTGTTTCAGCTGTTTTTGTAGTTTTCGACACTGGCGTTGATCCTCTTTACGCTTTGCATGGTCCTTTTTACGCTGATCTTTATCACCATTATCGCCAACAGAATTTGCCTTTGCGGTATGTTCAACACGGTTTTCTCCATGCTGGTTGACCCCTTCAGCCTGTTTGGTTTGTAAAAAATCTGCATAGTTACCATAATGAGAGGTGATATGCCCTCCCTCGACATCGATCACCCGAGTGGCTAGTTGATCGACAAAATAGCGATCATGAGAAACAAACACCAACGTTCCCGAATAGTTATGCAACGCTTGCAGCAAAACATCTTTCGACTGCAGGTCGAGATGATTTGTTGGCTCATCAAGGAGCATTAAATTTGCAGGTCGAAGGAGCAAAATTGCCAACGCTAAGCGGTTACGCTCGCCGCCAGAAAGAACCGATACACGCTTATGAACATCATCACCACTAAATAAAAACGTACCGAGGACATCGCGCAATCGTGGCACCATATCAACGGGGGATTTGTCTGTAATCTCCTCAAGCACCGTGTTCGACTGTTTAAGTGTCGCCGCCTGATCTTGGGCAAAATAGGCCAATTCAAGATTGTGCCCCTCTTTGCGCTCCCCTTCGCTTGGCTGCTCAATCCCTGCCAGCATCCGCATCAAGGTTGATTTACCTGCGCCGTTGGCACCGACTAAGGCAAGTCGTTCCTCGCGGGTAACCGTTAAATCCACGCCCTGTAGCACTTGATGGTCACCATAACACTGTCCCGCTGCGACTAACTCTAACAGCTCTTTGCCGCCGCGAGAGGGTTGTGGAAAACTAAAGGCAATCTTTTTACGCTGTGGCGGAATCTTAATTCGCACAATTTTTTCAACTTGCCGAATTCGACTCTGAACTTGACTGGCCTTATTTGCTTGATAGCGAAAGCGATTAATAAAGGCTTCGATCCGCTCAATCTCTTCATCTTGGCGCTGTTTCTCGGCGCGTAAGGCAGCGACACGGCGATCGCGTTCCTTAAGGTATAAAGTATAGTTACCAGGATATTCGGTTATTTCGCCATTCCATACTTCAACAATGCGCTGCACCACTTGATCCATAAAGTAACGGTCATGCGAGACCAACACCACGGCAAAAGGATAATTGCTTAGGTAGCCCTCTAGCCAATCACGCGCAGGAAGATCCAAGTGGTTTGTTGGCTCATCAAGAAGTAATAAATTAGGCCGTTGCAAAAGCAGGCGCGCCAAAGCAATACGCATTTGCCAACCACCTGAGAATTGCTCACACGGTTTTTGCCAGTCTTGTTCACTAAAACCTAGGCCATGCAAGACGCGCGCAATATCGGCCTCAAGGGTAAAACCGCCGCGCTGACTGTAGAGATCCTGTAAGTGGGCGTACCGTTCGAGAGCTTTATCATCAGCACTTTGGCTTATTTGTGCTTCAAGTTGCTCAATTTCAGTTGCCATTTCAAGCAGATCAGCACAGGCGCTGCGCACCTCTTCGAACAAGCTCACCCCTTCGTAATGCAAGCCATCTTGAGGTAAGTAACCAAACGTGGTGCCCTTAGCAACAATGACATCACCCTTATCGGAGATATTGATACCGCACAACAGTTTTAACAGGGTGGATTTACCGGCACCATTCTCACCGCACAAACCAATTCGAGAGCCCGGACGAATATGCCAATTAACGTCGGAAAAGATTTTACGCCCCGAGTAATCAACCTCAATATTTTTCAATTGCAACATAGTATTTCCAATTTAAATTTTACTTTTATTTCAATCGCTACGACAAATCTTTCACTTTACCGCGTAAAGATTTTGTCCGCCCGCGCAATGTTTTACTATCCATCCGCTTATTTTTTGCCGACCAACTGGGCTTTGTCGATGTTCTCTTTTTAGCCACCACCATCACCCGCTGCACCATCTCCTGCAATCGGCAACAGGCTTCAGCACGATTCATCTCTTGACTGCGATGCTGCTGAGCCTTGATGACAATCACTCCGTGCTTGGTAATCCTTCGATCCGAGAGTTGCAACAAACGCGACTTATATATTTGCGGCAGTGATGAATTGTGAATATCAAAAAAAAGGGTGATCGCCGTAGAAACCTTATTCACACTTTGTCCACCAGCGCCCTGTGAACGAACGGCCTTAATCTCAACCTCGTGCTCAGAAATTGACACATTATTTGATATTTCAATCACAACCTACCTCTTAACACGGCACAACACCAATAAATCAATAGAAACCGCCAAAACAACACATTCGGCCAACACACTGTAATCATTGCAAAACGACCCGACATCGAGGGTTATTCGAGTCGATGTCGAATGCAAAACGCGCAGGGTGTCGATATTCTCTTATCACCAGCAACAATTACTTAATCTTACTTACCTTCAACAGGGAGGAAACAATGAAAACAACAATCCTACTCATGACCGCAGTGCTCTTTACTTTCACCGCAGGGACTGCTCTTGCCGATAACCACCGCGGCGTAAACAAAAAAAAGGGCAAACATCAGATCGAACGCAGCCATCAGGTAACGACGACAACTAGACATTATAAAACCAGTTGCCAGCAGGAACAACAACCAATGCACCGTTTATCAAAAAAACAACGTCGTGAACGTCGCGAACATCGACGTGATTACCTTGCTCAGCAACGACACGAGAATCGCCACGACCAATGGCGCAATCATCGCCGCGGCGACTGGCAACAATATTATGAGCACAAACACCGACAAGCTCGCCAACATGATCGCTACCAAGCCCTTCATCATGATCGTCGACACGACCACAGACATGATCGACGTGTCGAGCGCGTAATCGTACCATTTCCACGCGTTGTCGTCACATTCCCTTGGTAACAAAAAAGCCACCTTATGGAATAAACCATAAGGTGGCTTTCTATTCTCGACATCATATCTCATCGGCTATAAAACAAACAGTTTTTAGTGCTCATTTTCCTTCGGACTATAATGACGCTTCAACCAACTACTCAGCCCATCTAAGCCTGGGAATAACACCCGCTCAGTAATGTTCGCTTGGTCAAGTTTGTCCCGAATTTCCCATTTTAATTCCGCAGGGATAATAATCTTATGCCATAAGTTCGGTTGATACTGTAACCACTGATCAAATAAGCACGTGGCATCGGGCATCAAAGAGAACATACCATACTGATTGACAATGCGATCATCAACAGATGGCGGTTCGACAAATACAGCAAAATTTTCTGGATTTAATGCCATCAATTCATCCAAGGACACAACGCATTGACTCAACATCTCCATGGTGAACACGTTCGCACCCTCGTCATCAAGTTTTGCTCGCAGCTGCTGTGGTAATTGGTGGTGAGCCAGCATGTAATTAACGGCCCAAATCACCCCATCGCAGTCATATCGTTCAATATTGGCAGTCGCAAAATGGAGGGCAATATACGGAGAATAGGTCCAATCAAGCAAACGAGTTGGTAGGCCATGGTGTTGAGCCAACGAAAGCCAGTGCCAAATGGAATCACCATCAACCATGCTTCGATGCGCATACTTTTTAAAATTTCGCATCAAATGACGCTCAAGCGAAGCATAATCACCACCAAGGCGGACCAGAGTGGTCGCGAGCGGGTATTCGACATCGGATAGACCACGAAAGGCTAAGCGAGAACGGAAACGACCAATTTGCCCGTCCCACGAATCCGCAAACAACAGATCTTGCAAATCGGCCCAGCTTTGCGCACGAACAATCGACATAGCGCCTCCTCTCAAGCGAACGAATCAATACCCTATAAAAATATCAACATATTACTTAAACCTAGCGTTACTTTATGAGTTTACAATGTGTTTAGTTAAAATATATGATACATGGCGACATTGATCGACATTAACCCTCTTCTGATTAAGTCAAATTGGAGCAAACATGGACTATTCACAACTGTTTGATACTGAAAAAGTTATCCCCTATCTTATTGATCAACTCGTTATTTACGGTCCTAAAGTTATCGCAGCTCTAGCGATCTTCATAATCGGTCGCTGGGTTTGTAAAATTGTCCGTAACACAGTAAAGCGCATCCTCAAGAAAAGCAAAGTAGATGACCTGCTCATCTCCTTTGTTGGAAGCATCACCTATATGGGCTTGCTGGTCTTTGTTATCATTGCCGCGCTCAATCAACTTGGCGTGCAAACCACGTCATTTGTTGCGATCATTGGTGCTGCGGGTTTAGCCATCGGTTTAGCCTTACAAGGTGCTCTGTCCAATTTTGCTGCTGGCGTGTTGATGATCATCTTTCGTCCATTCAAAAGTGGTGATTATATTGAGGGGGGTGGCGTATCAGGTGTTGTTGGTCAAATTCAAATTTTCACCACCGAACTTCTTACACCCGACAACAAACTTGTTATCGTTCCCAACGCGAATATGATGAGCAGTAACATCACCAATTACTCAGCAAACAAAACTCGCCGAGTTGATCTCGTGATTGGTGTCGGTTACGGTGATGATTTAAGTAAGGTGAAGCAGGTGCTGCAACAAGTGATTGATGATGAACCTCGGGTCTTAAAGTCACCTCAAGCAACAATTGCAGTCTCTGAACTTGCCGACAACAGCGTCAACCTTGTTGTGCGCCCTTGGGTAAAGACTGCGGACTATTGGGATATCTATTTTCACCTCACCGAAGTCATTAAGCTTCGTTTTGATGAAGAGAACATCAGCATTCCATACCCACAACGTGATGTTCACATGATCAACTAAGCCAACAAAATCTCAACGAAAAAATGCCAGATGCGAATGCATCTGGCATTTTCTTTTTCTGGTGATTCGTTCAAAGAGCGAACTAACCTTTATGCTTTTTCAACAGATAGCGACCGACCCAGTTCTTCGCAAACTGAAATGCCGTACGGCCACAGCGCTTACTTTTATCATGCGACCACTCAATCGCATCGCGTTCTAGCTCTTTGGACCAAGGGATATCAATGTTGCGCTCGCGAGCAAAACGCTCAACACACAACTTCACCGCATCGAGATAACGCTCCTGTGAAAAGACATGAAACGGAATCCACAGACCAAATCGATCAGACAAAGAAACCTTTTCCTCCATCGCTTCACTCTGCTGTAACTCACCTTTGACATACTTACCGCCAAGATGATCACCTTCATACTCAGGAAGCAAATAGCGACGGTTCGAAGTGACATAGATCAACACATTTTCAGGTGCTGAATAGACGGAACCATCCAAGGCACTCTTAAGCATTTTATAGCTCAACTCACCAACTTCAAAAGTCAGATCATCACAAAGAAGGATAAAACGATATGGCTCATTTTCTACGGCAGAAAAAATTTCTGACAAATAGATGAGATCCTCTTTCTCAACCTGAATAATACGTAACCCTTCAGGGGCAAACTCGTTTAGCAATGCCTTAACAATTGATGATTTACCTGTACCGCGTGAGCCCCACAACAACGAGTTGTTGGCAGGTAACCCCGCGAGGAACTGGTGGGTATTGTTCAACATGATCTCTTTTTGCTCGTCAACACCAAGCAACTCATCAAGACGGGTATCATCGGTAACCTTTACTGGCTCTAAAAAGCCAGAAAAAGAGTGCCGACGCCAGTTAGCTGCATTGCAATTTGCCCAATCTACAGACTTAGACGGTTTAGGTAGCAGCTGTTCAACGGAACTTAATACACGCTCCAACTGAGCAATCATTTCAGGTTTTAAATTCATATAAAAACTCGCTTTCGTAAATGAGTGCTCAATATCAAGGACAGAGCCACGTTATTCAATACGGAAATAAAATATAGTCGCCCTGTATACTTCACTCGTTGTTAACTGTCAAACGTAAAGCAGCCAAAACCACAAAAAAACAAACAGGGTTATAACAATAGTCAGATATGGATGTCGTAATAGGATTTACTAAGAAACGTTGGTAAGGTTCAAGACAAATTAAATCGCGGTGCAATCGATATCAGTATCGGTTGCACCGCGCAAGGTGTGGTCTAATCTAAAAGATTCAACTTTTTCAAAACAATTTGTGAGGCGATAAGAGAACTAACAATCACGCCAAACCATCCTGCAATCATCAAAAATGTCATCATATTCTCCTTAATATTTTTCGTCGGAACCTTCAACAAGGATATCCGCTTCGGTCAATTTCTTCGCATCGAGTAAACGCCAAACATAGGCTACATAGCCTAAAACGACGGGAATCGACAGGGCGATATAACTCATAGCAGTCAAGGTATAATGACTACTTGAAGCATTGGCGATGGTCAAGCTGCTCTGTAGATCAAACTTGGAAGGGTAAAACGCTGTATTGTTGTAGCCTGCAATAGAGAAAACGGACAACACAACCAAAACAGTACCCAAACCTGCTGACCAGATCCCTCTACGACTGCCCATAAAGCGTGTCGCAACAACACCCCAGACAACGAGCGCTAAACCTACTAATAAGAAACCAAGACCGTTAATCGGCATGGCGAGAAGGTTTGCAAGGTATTTACCTTCTTGCATTGAAACGATTCCTGTTGCCGGATCGACAGCATAACCATCCATGACCAACAGGCTAACCAAAACATAGAGAAGGAAAGGTAGCGCACATAGCAGGTTGTTGAATGCTGCAAGACGAGTCCGTTCGATCAATGGTTGATGCTCAATATTATTGTTGAGATACAGTGCGCCAAGCAGACGAGCCAAAAAGACAAGGAAGATACCAAAGCTTAAGTTGAATAAGCTAAACGCTGCCTCAATGCCACGGCCTGGATGTTGCCATGTAACAAAGTTGTAATCACTCAAGACGAAATTTGACCCAGTGAAGAAGGTCCCAACGGCAGCACCAATCAGTAAGACACTAACTGTGCCGTTAATCAACAAGAACACTTCGTAGGTTTTAGCACCGAGGAAGTTGTCGGGCTTACGACGGTACTCGTAACTTACCGCTTGCAAGATAAAGGTGAAGAGGATCAACATCCACACCCAATATGCGCCACCAAAGCTCGTGGAGTAGAACAGCGGGAAGGCCGCAAAAAATGCACCACCGAATAAAACAAGCGTGGTGAAGGTAATCTCCCATTTTTTACCGAGAGAATTAATAATCAGTGATTTTTCGACCTCTGTTTTCGCTACGGAAAACAACAGCCCCTGACCGCCCTGTACGAAGGTTAAGAAAACAAACAACGCACCAACAACAGAAACAAGCAACCACCACAAGTGTTGTAGTTGTGAAAGATCTAAACTTCCCATTTTATTCTCCCTCCGGCCCAATTTGGATCTGTTTGAGCATGATCCGGATTTCAGCAATAAGTAATGTTGTAAAGACAATCAGGAACATGAAAAATGTCATCTGAACCGTCGTGGTCGTTAAGTTTGTCCGGGCAATTGAAACAGGCAACAATCCTTGAATTGCCCACGGTTGACGTCCCACTTCTGCGACAACCCAACCGGCTTCAGAAGCAATCCAGCCAAATAAGAAGCTAAAGCAACTCAGACGTAAAAACCATTTCTGCTGTTGCAAATTATCCTTGTAGAGGAAGAATAAGATCGCAAGAAATAATACGGGGAAAATTGAACCAAGGACAACCATGATATGGAAGCTATAGAATACCAGCGGTACTGTTGGTACGATATCCTCAGGCTTGCTCAGGTAACCATAGCCTAAATAGTGCTGATGCTTGTTAAATTCAGCCAAAGCAACATCGGCAGTCGCCTGATCCCCCTGATCTTTAGCCTGCTTGTATAATGCCAGTTGATGGATCGCCTTCTTACCAATGACGATTTTTTCACCGGCTCCAACAATACCGTGCTCAGCGTTACCGTAAACCAAATCGTTGACACCTGGAACGAAACTATCTAATTCCCGATTTGCCAACAAAGACAACAGGTAAGGCACTTTGATCTCAAGCTGGAAGGCTTCTTTATCATCACCTGCTTTTTTAGCAGGGTTGACAATACCGAGCATTACGAGGTCGGCATTGACTTCACCATCCCAAAGACCTTCCATTGCTGCTAATTTCATCGGTTGAACTTGAGCTGCGGTGTAAGCAGACTCATCACCTGTGAAACCAACGAAAGCTGAGGTAATGACACCAAATGTCGCTGCAACAGCAAGGCTCTTTTTCGCCATATCAATATGACGATTTTTCAGTAAATACCAGCTACTGATTGTAACAACAAAGAGGCAGCCAACTAAAAAGGATGAGCTCGTCGTATGGACAAAGTGACTAATGGCAACAGGGGAAGATAGCACCTCCCAGAAGCTTTCCATCTCAAAACGGGCACTTTCAGGGTTAAATGCCATCCCCACAGGATGCTGCATCCAACCATTGGCAACCAAAATCCATAACGCCGAGAGGTTTGAGCCGATGGCAACCAACCACGTAGAAAGAAGGTGGAAACGCTTTGACACCCGGTTCCAGCCGAAGAACATCACGGCAAAGAATGTTGTTTCAAGGAAGAAAGCAAATAAACCTTCAGCAGCCAACGGAGCACCGAAGATATCACCAACCATCCAGGAATAGTTGGACCAGTTAGTCCCAAACTCAAATTCCATGATGATGCCCGTTGCAACACCTATGGCAAAGTTAATACCAAAAAGTTTCATCCAAAACTTTGTAACTGTTTTCCATTTTTCATTACCCGTCTTGTAATAGATGGTCTCGAAAAAAGCCAGCAGGAAGGATAACCCAAGGGTTAGAGGGACAAAAATCCAATGGTACATGGCAGTGAGAGCAAATTGTGCTCTGGCCCAGTTCACTTGTGACAGATCAAGTTGTTCTAGCACAGACAACCTCCTTTGAGCGTTATCGTCCCGATGACGGGAGAGTAGCGATATTATTCAAAACATGATCAGCACGCTGCTGATCCGTTTCAAAATTAGTTTTAAGATAATTTGGGAAGAAAATATTCAACAAAAGAAAAAATACCATCAACTTCAAAATGATGATTTTCCATAGCGTTTTACCTAAGCGCATTGATCGAAAACCATCGACATAAAAACGAAAAACAGATTGTGCCGAAACCATTTAAAATACTCCTAAATAGAGGTGAGCGGCGAATCGTACAAATTAGATTAAGTGTAACCAACAGCTAAAATTTGCCTTATTTTACAAAAATAGTAATAATTGTCAATCAAATTGTTACTATTTTTGTCACATTTACTAAACACCTGTTATTAATATGGTTGTAGCCATTACTGTTACGATCACAGCATGCTGACCGCTGTCAGCTATTGGGTCGCGGAGAGAGAGTACTTAATGGTGGCAGAGCTGGCAAAACAATGTGTGGCTGCTCACCGGTTAAACTTTTCAGGAACTGCACCAACAGATGCTGCTGCTCAAGGGTAAGTTGTTTATCAAGCTGAACATCTGCCATCACCGTGACAGCCTCCGTCAACAACCACGCTGAACCAGAATGAAAGTAAGGGGCCGTAAGGGAAACATTGCGTAGCGAAGGCGATTTAAAAACATAGTCGTCTTCAACGGTAGTGATAATTTCCTGACGTCCACGGTCACTGACGGGGCGATATTTCAATGCCGGACTTTTTTTGACGCCAAATTTATAATAACCATTCCCACCAACGTTTATCCCCATGTGGCAAGTTGCACAAGCAAGCTCGACAAACAAAGCAAGCCCCTGTTTTTCTTTATCATTTAATGCATTGCAATCACCGCGTAAAAAATGGTCAAACGTTGCATTAGGAGTAATTAAAGTGGATTCAAATGCGGCAAGTGCTTCGCGTATGGTGGTGAAACAGAGGGGATTTTCACGATCAGCAAAGGCTTCATCGAACAGTTCAACATACCCGGGAACCGATGAAAGGAGATGGCAAACCTGCGGGTCGCTAGTTGCCATTTCGAGTTCACCCGTCATTGGCCCCGCAGCCTGCTCAAAAAGATTGCGCGACCGACCATCCCAAAACTGAGCGATCTGAAACAAACTATTAAAAACGGTGGGCGAATTGCGTATTCCGGTTCGACCCTGATGACCAATTGAGGTCGATCGACCATCTGCACCGCCAAGAGAGATGTTATGGCAGCTATGGCAACTCACATTACCGCTCTGAGATAAACGTGGATCGAAAAAAAGAAGTTTTCCTAGTTCTATTTTCTCATCAAAATAAAAATCACCTTCAGGATACGGAATGGTCAGGGGGATCGGATCAAAAAGCTGTTGAGCCGTTGTCATCAATGGCTGTTCGGCCTTGTTGGCTGACAACGCATTAGGCGGGATCACCACACAAGCAAACAACAATATTATAACCAAAACGGGTCTAATAACGTGCGTCATCTGGCCTCCCCCCTTGCTCCCAATCAAACTGTTTAGCTGGGAAATCTGGTCGTGGTTGATGAATGACAAAATCAGCGACATCATATGCCTGCTGAATAGAGAGCGTACCACCTGCCGAAAATGGCATATTGCGCTGAATAAAAGCGGCGGCCTTATGTAACCGTGCCATTCCCGCAGCGACATTAAAACCACCCTCGCCCCATAACGGTGGGAACCCATAAGGATGACGTTGGGGTTTTTCCGTTAAACGCCCCTGCCCTTTATCTCCATGACAAACGGAACAACGTTGCTGGAAAAGTTTTTCCCCGCGCACGCGATTAGGCTGTGGAGGTGTTTTCGCCAAGCGCGGCATGCCGATACCGTACAACTGCTTACCATCGACAACCCCTTGAGACAACCACTCCATGTAGGCAAGTATGGCCTTCATTTCAGAGCTATCTGTCGCGGGAGCCTTACCGTTCAAGCTCCGCATGAAACAGCCTTGAATCCGTTGAGCAAGGTTCACATCGCTATTAGAGCGCCGACTAAAACGGGGATAACGTGTTGTCACCCCAACCCACGGGCCAGAAAAAGCAACAGTTCCAGCTTTTAGGTGACAATTCGTACAGCGCAATGAGTTGCCTGAGTATTGCGGCAGCTCACGTGGCGTATGGGTAAGATACAGTTGACCAAGGCGGATTAGGTCCCCCGACGAATCGCGGGGGATAGAATTTTCATCAGGAGGAATAAGAGGAACGGTGCCCGCTTGAGCACTCGCGGTAAAAAAATTCCCATACGCACAAACAAGAAGTAACACGATAAAACAAGCGCAGCGGTTCTTTACAGAAACAACCATGACCGTCCTCCTGCATGATAACAAAAGCAAGCGCATTAAATCGTTTCCGCATTATCGATAGGCAAGAAACCGTTCAACCGCTTGAGGAATTTCGCGTTGACCGACATTACCGAAAGCGAGCCGTAAGTAACCTTCTAAACCGGGGCCAAATACTTCACCAGGCAAACAAATAAGATTTGACTCATCTGCTAGTTTACGCGCTGCTTGCCGCCCCGTCAATGATGTCCACGGATGTTTAACCCACGCAAAAAATGCACCACTACGGCTCAGAGTGAAAGGGTTGTCTTTTACATCAAAGAGTTGGCAAAAGAGATCATGGCGCTGTTGCATCATTTGACTATTACGATCAACCCAATCGCCCAGCTCACGACAACCATAGGCGATAGCATGTTGCGTCACCCGCGGCTGACAAACCACCATACTATCTTGAACTTTTAAGGCGTGATGGAGCAGTTCTTCTGACGCCACAAGAACACCTGCGCGGTACCCAGTAAGGGAAAATGTTTTGCCAAATGAAGCGATATGGATAAAGGTTTCTCGCCAATTTTCTTGGGCAAAGAGGTGATGAGGAACCTGCGTCGGCGGCAAAAATGCATTGTATGTTTCATCCAAGATCAGAGCAATGTCATGCTGCTGCGCGAGATGATAGAGCGCCTCAATTTGATCAGGCGGCAAGACTGTTCCCGTTGGATTACTCGGAGTCACCATCAGGATCGCCCGAGTCCGTGGGCCAATGGCTGCAGTGATCTGCTCTAACGTTGGCAACAAACGCTGCTCATCGAAAGAGATAAATTTTGGCACTACTCCCAACGCTTCTAATGCCATGGGGTGATCAAAGTACGCAGGCAGGGGAACAATAACCTCATCTCCTGCTTCACACAGCGACA
>Ga0193964_1000996_pt1 | contig 12995 bp, 10 predicted proteins | sample FB_7_MG_FD_140323 | JGI IMG/M metagenome (GOLD analysis project Ga0193964, IMG submission 140323) | Microbial mat bacterial communities from the Broadkill River, Lewes, Delaware, United States - FB_7_MG | ecosystem: Environmental > Aquatic > Freshwater > River > Microbial mats | place: USA...
GGAGGTGCATTTTCTGGAAAAGATCCTTCAAAAGTAGATAGATCAGCCGCATATGCAGCACGCCACATCGCTAAGAATCTTGTCGCAGCAGGAGTTGCTGACGAAATACTAGTCCAATTATCATATGCAATTGGTATTGCAGAGCCTGTAGGAATCTTTGTAGACACATACGGAAAAAGCAATATTGAACTTAAAGATAGTGAGATAGCAACTAAAATCACAGAACTATTCGACCTTAGACCAAAAGCAATAGAACAAAGACTAAAGTTAAGAAATCCTATATATTTCGAAACTGCGGCCTACGGTCATATGGGAAGAGATCCACGAGTAGTAACAAAACATTTCACATCACAATACTCTGGAGATAAAGAAATGGAAGTAGAACTATTCACATGGGAAAAACTTGATTACGTAAGTAGAGTAAAAGACTTATTCAATCTATAAAAACAAAAGCCGTCTGAAACAAATCAGACGGCTTTCTTTATGCTTTTACATTACTTAGTCTCTACCACCCAGATAAATCATCACATAATACATAAGAGTAGCAAGTGATGCCAAAGCAGCAACCACATAAGTATAAGCTGCCCATTTCAAAGCATCCTTAGCTTTATCTTGAGACTCGTAAGTAGTAATACCCGAATTTCTCAGCCAAACAATAGCTCTATTACTCGCATTAATCTCAACTGGCAAAGTGATAAAACTAAACAAAGTAGTAGATGCGAACAGTATAATTCCAATAAATAATATCTGAGGATTCGACTGTACCATTAAGATACCAGCCAATAAAATCCACGACATCCACTTCGACGCAATGCTAACAGCAGGCACTAAAGCAGAACGTAACTTCAAAAAACCATAAGCATCAGCATGCTGCAATGCGTGACCACACTCATGGGCTGCAACAGCAGCAGCAGCAACATTAGCTCCATTATAAACTTCATTACTTAAATTAATGGTCTTAGTAGCAGGATTATAATGATCAGTAAGCTGACCAGAGACACTTCCTATTTTAACACCAGAGATGTTATGATCTCTCAACATCTTCTCTACAACTTCTCTACCCGTCATGCCATTAGCAGTAGAAATCTTAGAATAAGTCTTAAATTTCTTCTTCAAACGACTACTAACCATCCAGCTAATTAAAGCAAATATTCCAAAAATCACATAAATCATTACCATACCAAATATTTTAAATTTAACTACTCTAGTTAACTACAACATCCTTGCCAAAGATAACATTTGTCAGTTATATAGCTAAAAATTAACAGACATTAAAAGTAGTAACGACAAATATAATCAGAAAAGCGAAATGTCATAAAATGTTAATAACCAGATGGCTCATTGTGATTCTGAAAAAAGATTAGTAACTTTAAGAGACTTAGAATAAACACATTAGATTATAACCCTAAATTATATACTATGAATGTTTACGAATCAAAGAATATCAAGAATATTGTCTTGATTGGAAATGCCAGCTCAGGCAAGACCACCCTTTCTGAAGCAATGCTAATGGAGGGCGGGGTCATCAACAGAAGAGGAACTATTGAAAACAAAAGTACTTCTTCAGACTACCATCCAGTTGAACACGATTACGGCTACTCAGTCTTCCCAAGTGTTCTATTTGCCGAATGGAAAGGCAAAAAACTAAACTTCATTGACACTCCAGGTTCTGATGACTTCATTGGAGGTGTTATTTCAGCACTAAATGTTGCAGATACAGGAATAATGCTAATAAATGCAAAACACGGAGTAGAGGTAGGGACAGAGATACTAAGCAGACAAGCAGAAAAACTAAAAAAACCTCTAATCTTCGCAATCAATCAACTTGACCATGAGAATGCAAATTACGAACAAACAATAGAACAAGCACAAGCCAGATTTAAGAATAAAATTGTCACAGTACAATACCCCGTTAACTGTGGCAATAACTTTAATGAAGTGATTGATGTTCTAAAGATGGAAATGTACAGATGGAAAGAAGAAGGAGGAGCCCCAGAAATAGTACAAATTCCAAAAGAAGAAATAGAAAAAGCAAATGAGCTACACAACACACTTGTTGAAGCAGCAGCCGAGAACGATGAACAACTAATGGAATTATATTTCGACAAAGGTACTTTAACTGAAGATCAAATGAGAGAAGGGATAAAAAAAGGACTAATAAAAAGAGACCTCTATCCTGTCTTTTGTCTATCAGCAGAGAAAAACATGGGTGTAAGACGATTAATGGAATTTATTGTGAACGTAACTCCCTCTGTTGATGAAATGCCACCATCTATAACCACAGAAGCTGAAGAAATACCATATGACTCAGAAGCAAAACCTTCACTATTCATCTTTAACACAACACTTGAACCTCATCTAGGAGAAGTAAATCTATTTAAAGTAGCTTCAGGAACAATAAACGAAGGAGACGACATAATAAACGTAAACACTAATACAAAAGAAAGGATATCGCAACTATATCTAATTGCTGGAAAGAACAAAACAAAAGTAAGTTCTTTAAAAGCAGGAGATATCGGAGCAACAGTAAAACTTAAAAACTCGAAAAACAACCACACACTTAATGGCAAAGGAGCAACACACCAATTCAGCGCCATTGAATACCCTGAAGCTAAATTCAGAACAGCCATTCGTGCTGAAAACGAAGCTGACGAAGAGCGATTAGCAGAAATTCTTCATAGAATTCACGAAGAAGACCCATCAATAAAAATTGAACACTCAAAAGAGTTAAAACAAACAATAGTGAGCGGTCAGGGAGAATTTCATATTAACACACTAAAATGGAGAATAGAAAACAATGACAAACTAAACATAGAACTATATCCTCCAAAAATTCCATATAGAGAAACCATAACCAAAATAGCCAAAGCAGACTACAGACACAAAAAACAATCAGGAGGCTCTGGCCAATTTGGAGAAGTACATATGATAATAGAGCCATACTTCGAAGACATGCCAGAACCAACTGTCTACAAAGTTAATGGGCATGACATAAAAGTAAATGTCAGAAAAAAAGAAGAAGTAGAATTACCTTGGGGTGGTAAACTAGTATTCTACAACTGCATTGTAGGAGGGGTTATAGACAATCGCTTTATGCCAGCAATACTTAAAGGTATAATGGAAAAGATTGAAGAAGGACCATTAACAGGTTCATATGCAAGAGATATCAGAGTATGCGTATACGATGGCAAAATGCACGCAGTCGATTCCAATGAGATATCATTCAAACTGGCTGGTCGTCATGCCTTCTCAGAAGCATTTAAAAATGCAGCTCCAAAAATCTTAGAACCTATATACGATGTAGAAGTATTAGTTCCAGAAGACCGAATGGGAGATGTAATGAGTGACTTACAAACACGAAGAGCATTAATACTAGGTATGGAAGCCGAAAAAGGATTCCAGAAACTAAAAGCAAAAGTACCTCTAAAAGAGATACAAAAATACTCAACCTCTTTAAGTTCATTAACAGGAGGTAGAGCAAGTTTCTCCATGAAATTTGGAGAATACGAACGTGTTCCTTCTGATGTACAACAAGAATTACTAAAGACTTATGAGGCAGAAGAAAATGATAATTAGCATAAACTAATCATAGTCTATCAACACTAAATCAAGTCCGTACCGTATTCGACATGAAAATAAAACGTCGAACATGGTGCGGACTTGTTACTATTTTAACACACTATATTAGTTTCAAATAACTATCTTTGCAATCAATAAAAAGATATAATATTGTGGAGTACCTAGATAAATTAAACGAAGAGCAAAAAAACGCAGTCATCAACACCAAAGGTCCATCGTTAGTAATAGCGGGAGCAGGCTCTGGTAAGACTCGTGTCTTAACATACAGAATAGCACATTTATTGAATAGTGGAGTTAAAGCACATAAAATACTAGCTTTAACTTTCACCAATAAAGCTGCAAGAGAAATGAAAGCAAGAATTTCAGATATTGTTGGCTCTCAAGCTGCATCATCTCTTTGGATGGGAACATTTCACTCTATCTTTTCAAGAATCTTAAGATACGAAGCAGAAACACTTGGTTACTCTTCAAATTTCACAATATACGACACCCAAGACTCTCGTAATCTTATTAAAACAATTATTAAAGAACTAAAGCTTGACGATAAAGCCTATCGCCCTAATGAAGTTCAGGCCAGAATATCTATGGCCAAAAACAATCTAATTACATCAGAAGTATATTCAAATAAATCTAGCATAATTTCAGCAGACAATGCACTAAAAAAGCCTCGTATTCATGAGATATACAAATATTATGCAGCAAGATGCAAGAAAGCTGATGCAATGGACTTTGATGACCTACTATTGAATACAAACATACTATTCAGAGATCATCCTGAATTATTAGATAAATACCAAAGTAAATTCGATTATATTCTTGTTGATGAGTACCAAGATACAAACTACTCTCAATACCTAATAGTAAAGAAACTTGCGGCAGCACATAACAACATATGTGTCGTAGGTGACGATGCTCAAAGCATATACTCCTTTAGAGGAGCTAAAATTGAGAACATACTTAAATTTCAAAACGACTATAAAGGATGCGCTCTTTATAAACTAGAACGAAATTACCGCTCCACTCCCACGATTGTTAATGCTGCCAATTCTGTAATAGACAAAAATAGCAAGCAGCTAAAAAAAGTATCATATTCAAAAAATGAAGATGGTGCCAGAATAAAAGTAATAAAAACCTTAACAGACAAAGAAGAAGGCTTTAAAATTGCACATGAGATCCATGACATTCATATGGAAAACAATCTCACCTACAACGACTTTGCCATTCTTTACAGAACAAATTCGCAATCCAGAGCATTTGAAGAATCTCTAAGAAAGATAAATATACCATATAAAGTATACGGTGGACTCTCATTTTATCAACGTAAAGAAATAAAAGACATACTTGCATACTTAAGATTACTTACTAATCCTAACGACGAAGAAGCACTTAAGAGAGTAATTAATTATCCTAAACGAGGTATTGGTTTATCTACCGTAGAAAAGATTAAACAATACGCTCAGATGTATGAAAAAAGCATGTGGGATATTATTTCTAATATTGGTACAGCACAATATGATTTCAATTCGGGTACTGTTAAGAAACTATATGGTTTTTACGAATTAATCAACTCTTTTGGCAACAGAGTAACCAGTGCAAATGCTTATGACATTACTCACGGTATAGCCCAGGCAAGTGGAATAATCTCAGAAATACAAAGCGATAAGACAACAGAAGGCATTTCTAGATATGAAAATATTCAAGAACTTCTAAACAGTGTTAAGGATTACACACAAACATCACTTGAAGAAGGTAACGACCCTTATCTGTCATCATTTATTGAAGAAATCGCGCTACTCACAGATCAGGACAAAGGTGACAACAATGATTACAACTTTGTTACATTAATGACAGCACACTCTGCAAAAGGACTAGAATTTAAAAACGTATTTATTGTGGGACTAGAAGAAGAACTATTCCCTTCATCTATGGCAGGTAGTACTGCACAAGGACTAGAAGAAGAAAGACGTTTATTCTATGTTGCACTGACAAGAGCAGAAGAAAGACTATTCTTATCCTACACTAAAAGTAGATTCAAGTGGGGCAATGTTGTTCAGTGCAAACCAAGTAGGTTTATTTCTGAAATAGATTCAAAATATGTAGACCTACCAAGAGAACTTGAAGATGTTTCTACAGGCAAAAGTGAATTTAATTACAATAAAAAGGTTTCAAGTAAACCTTCATTCAATTTTAACAACAAAAGATTAAAACCTTTAGACAGGATTAAGAGTATAAATCATGCGACAGAAGGATTTGTTCCAGATAACCCAAGCAAATTAGAAGGAGGTATGAGCGTTGAACACCAACGATTTGGAATAGGAACCATAATAACTATTGAAGGTTCTGGTATGGAAAAGAAAGCAACCGTTGATTTTAAGAATTTCGGTAAGAAACAGTTATTACTTAAATTCGCTAAACTTAAAATCGTTTAATAGTAAAATCTTCATAATATTATTACAAATGTTGGACATATCACCAATTGTTTTATATTTGTAATAATTAAGAACACTTACACTAATGGTTGTTAATATATAACAACGCCCGATATAACAGTTATAATACTCGCTTACTACAAAAAGAGTAATTCAAAAATATTATACATGGATTATAATACACAGAAGAAAAAACTTATACTACCAGAATATGGTAGAAATATTCAGAAAATGATTGATTTCGCTATAGAAATCAGTAATAAAGAGGAAAAAATTAAGGCTGTAAAAACAATTATAAGCGTTATGGGTAACTTATATCCTCATCTTAGAGATGTTCCTGATTTTCGTCACAAGCTATGGGATCATCTTGCTATAATGTCTGACTTCAAACTGGATATAGAATGGCCATACCCTCTTCCTAAATTAGAAGAGATCAATGAAAAGCCTGAAAAAATGCCATACAGTAATAAGAAAATAAAATTCCGTCACTATGGTCAGACTATTGAAAAGTTCATCTCTAAAATAGATACTATCGAAAACGAAGAAGAACGAAATATCTACATTTCACTATTAGCCAACCATATGAAGAAATCTTTTTTAATGTGGAATCAAGATAGTGTTGATGATCAACAAATTATTAATGACATTAAAAGGATGTCTCCAATAGAAATAAACCAAGAGATAAAATTATCTTCATCTAAAGAGATGATGCATAAACGTCCTAGGCCAACAAAAAGAAACGATAAACCTCATCGATATACAAAAAAGTCAAATACCAATAAGAAACATGAGTAAGTTTATTATTAAGGGAGGCAAAGAACTCTCTGGAGAAATAACTCCACAAGGAGCTAAAAATGAAGCACTTCAAATTCTATGTGCAGTACTACTTTCTAAAGAAGAAATTACTATAAATAACATTCCAAATATAAGAGATGTTAATAGATTAATAGATCTATTAGCAGGAATGGGAGTCAACATCAAGAAAACATCAAACAACAGCTATACTTTTAAAGCTGAGACTATAAATTTCTCATATTTCGACACTACAGAATTCTTCGAAAAAGCTGTAAGCATAAGAGGATCAATAATGATTCTTGGCCCTTTGTTAGCTAGATATAAAAAAGGATTCATTCCAAAACCTGGTGGAGACAAAATCGGGCGTAGAAGATTAGATACTCACTTTTTTGGATTTGAGAAACTTGGAGCAAAATTTAAATACTGTCCACAAAACAGACGATACAATGTATCGTGCAAAGAATTGATAGGTAACTACATGCTTCTTGACGAAGCATCTGTTACAGGAACCGCTAATATAGTTATGGCGGCTGTCATGGCAAAAGGCACTACAACTATCTATAATGCAGCTTGCGAACCATACGTGCAACAATTATGTAAAATGTTGAATAATATGGGAGCTAAGATATCTGGAATTGCTTCAAATCTTTTAGTTATAGAAGGAGTTGAAGAACTAGGCGGATGTCAACATACTCTTCTTCCTGATATGATTGAAATTGGTAGTTTCATCGGCTTAGCTGCAATGACCCATTCTGAGATAACAATAAAAAACACCGCCTATAAGGAACTAGGAATAATTCCAGAACATTTTAAAAGAATGGGAATAAAACTAGAACAAAAAGGAGACGATATTCATATTCCAAAACAAACTTCATATACTATTGAAGACTTTATTGACGGATCAATAATGACAATCTCAGATGCACCATGGCCTGGGCTAACTCCTGATTTACTAAGTATATTCCTAGTAATCGCAACACAGGCAAAAGGCAGTGTACTTATACATCAAAAGATGTTTGAAAGTAGATTATTCTTTGTTGATAAGCTAATTGATATGGGTGCAAAAATAATCCTTTGCGATCCTCATAGAGCCACTGTAATTGGCCATAATGGCGAAAATCAACTCAGAGCAACCAATATGGTTTCTCCTGACATCAGAGCAGGTATTGCTTTATTAATTGCAGCTCTTTCAGCGGAAGGGACAAGTATAATTGAGAATATCGAGCAAATAGATCGAGGATACGAAAATGTAGATGAGAAACTTCGTATGCTTGGTGCAGATATTCAAAGAATTGAAGATTAAGATTTCTTAACCACAATACAATCATCAGTACATTCTTCCATGAGTGTACTGATTTTCTTTTTTAATAGAGGATGTATATAATCAGGCATAATTTCTGTTAATGGAGCCAAAACAAAAGCTCTTTCCTGTATCCTTGGATGCGGAATCTCAAGATTATCTTCATCAATAATATTATCATTATAGAACAAAATATCAATATCTATTAATCGAGAAGAATATCTCACCTTCTTTCTTACCCTACCTAATTCGATCTCTATCTCCTGACAAATTCTCAAACTATCTTCAGCATTTCGATTTGTTTCTAAAACAACTGCTCTATTTAAGAATATATCTTCAGACTCGAATCCCCACGCTTCTGTCTCATAATTTCCAGATTTCAGAATAATTGAGCCTAATCTTTCTTGCAAAAAACTCTCTGCTTCATTTAAAATCGCATACTTATCACCCAAATTACCACCCAACAATAACACTATTCTATTCATAATATACAAACTGATTAAACACTACCAAACTGAATTTCAATTGATATTCAAAGGAAATGAATATTATTGAATAACCAAAAAAGAATAAATTACATTTGTAATATGTATATTTGTATATAGCTATTAATAAATATGAATATTAAAAGAACATAAAATGAAGAATTTCTTAAAAACAACTCTTGCTTCAATAATCGGATTTCTGATTGCTGGAACAATATTACTGTTTGTTCTAATTGGAATTATTGGATCACTTGCTTCATCAGCAGACACTACTCCTATCGTAAAAAAGAACAGTGTATTAAAAATAACACTAAACTACTCAATTCCTGATAGAGCCATTCCAAACCCATTCAAGGATTTCAATCCAAGAACATTTAAACCAAATCCAAAACTTGGACTAAATTCAATTCTTAACTCTATAGAGAATGCTAAGTACGATGAAAATATCAAAGGTATCTTTCTTGATGTAGTTGACATTCGTGCAAATTTTGGATCCATGGCAACTCTTGAAGAAATAAGAAATAAGCTTATCGAATTCAAGGAATCAAAAAAGTTTATTGTAGCATATAGTAACATTGCCTTTACACAGAAATCATTCTACCTATCATCAGTAGCAGACAAAGTATACTTTAATCCTGGTGGAATGTTATTCTGGGCAGGAATGGGAGGCGAAATGTCTTTCTATAAAAAAGCCCTGAACAAATTAGGTATAGAACCGCAAGTAGTTAGACACGGTAAATATAAAGCAGCCGTTGAACCATTCTTGCTTGACAAGATGAGTGATGCAAACAGAGAACAAGTAATGAAATATATAGGTGGCCTATGGAATCACATGCTTAATGGAATATCTAAAGAAAGACAAATCTCTGTTAATAAACTAAACCAACTTGCAGACGATTTCAAACTAAGAGATGCTAAAGAACTGACAAAACAAGGTTTCTTTGATGGTGCGATATACTATGATGAAGTAATTGACAAACTTAAAGAACTAACTAAAACATCTAAAGACAAAAAACTAGCAACTATCTCATTAAAGAAATACTACAAAGTAGCTGCTAAAAACAAGATTATTTCAAAAGACAAGGTAGCTGTAATATATGCAACTGGAGAAATTGGAATGGAACAAAGCGAAAACTCTATTGGTCCAGATTTAGCAAATACAATTAGTAAAGTTAGAAAAAACAAAAAGATAAAAGCGGTTGTATTAAGAGTCAACTCACCAGGAGGAAGTGCTTTAACTTCTGAAATCATCTGGAGAGAAATTAAACTTCTACAAAAAGAAAAACCAGTTATAGTTTCTATGGGTAACGTGGCTGCTTCAGGGGGATATTATATTTCTTGTGCAGCAGATACAATTGTTGCCAGTCCAACGACTATCACTGGTTCAATTGGTATTTTCGGATTATTCTTCAGTGGGGAAGATTTAATAAAAAATAAAATTGGATTAAATACTGACAAATTTGGAACAAACAAACACTCTGACTTTGGAGGAGGCAACCCTCTTCCTATTCCATTAACTTCTAGAAAACTTACTAAGTATGAAAGAATGGTAATGCAAGAATATATCGAAAAAGGATACAAATCATTTGTTGATAAAGTTGCAGAGGGTAGAAATATGACTTTTGCAGAAATTGATAAAATTGGACAAGGTAGAGTTTGGACTGGAGAAGATGCATTAAAAATTGGACTAGTTGATGTTCTAGGTGGACTAGAAACAGCTATTAATATTGCAAAAGAAAAAGCCAATCTTGCTAAATGTACTATTGTAAACTATCCAAAAGAAAAAGATCCAATCGCAGCCCTATTTGAGGGAATATCTAATGAAGCAAAAAGCTTCATGATGGAAAAAGAACTTGGCTATAGTTATATTTATTACAAGCAAGTTAAAAACATACTAAAAAACGAAGGTATTCAAGCTAGAATTCCTTACAACTTAGAAATAAGATAAAATAAATAACGTAGAGGTGAATCTTTATTCATCTCTACATTATTACTAACTATTATGGGATTCACAAAACGATTATTTTCATTCATAATTTTATTTCCTCTTAGCCTTGTTTATGGGATGATAACAGGTATAAGAAACACCATGTTTAATCTTAAAATCCTACCTTCTGAAAAATTCAACACACCTATTGTTAGCATAGGCAACATAACTGTTGGAGGTACAGGAAAAACTCCTCACAGTGAATTTGTAATCAAAAGACTTCAAGACGACTATAAGATAGCATACTTAAGTAGAGGATATAAACGCAAAACAAAGGGCTATATTTTAGCCACAGAAAATTCAGATGCAAAAGAAATAGGTGACGAACCTATGCAAATTAAACAAAAGTTCCCAAATATCATCGTAGCTGTAGATGCAAATAGAAGAAGAGCTCTTCATAAACTTGAACAACTAAATCAGCCACCTGATATAATAATTATGGATGATGCATTTCAGCATAGATACGTAAAACCAGATATCTCCATTTTACTTACAGACTATAATCGACCATTTTACTTCGATTACATGTTACCAGCTGGAAAACTTAGAGAGACTCGATTTGCAAAAGATAGAGCACAAATAATCATTGTTACAAAATGTCACAAAGATATCACCCCTATAGAAAAACGTATTGTGTCAAAGCACATGTCTGTAAGACCATATCAGGATCTATTCTTCACTCGAATGGCATACGGTGAAATAACTCCTGTATTTGAGGGGGTTGACGATATTGAACGTAAAGATAGACCTTATCACAGTGCATTCGTTCTTACTGGCATTGCAAATCCAATACCTCTGTACAAAAAATTAGATAAAATCTTCAGAGAACTTATACCTCTTAAATACGCAGACCATTATAGCTTTACAAAAGCTGATCTTAATAACATCAGTAAGAAATTCAGAGCACATAAAGTAGATAAGAAATGCATTATCACTACTGAAAAAGATGCTATGAGACTAAAGTCCATGGAGATTCCAGAAGATATTAAAAATCACTTATTCTATATTCCTATCGAACCAAAATTTGTCGATAAAAATCAAGATAAATTAATAACTCAGATTAAAGAATATGTTAAAAAAAATAAAGGAATGCACTTCCTACATTAAGAAACAGGCAGATATCAATACAGATACTGCTATAATTCTTGGTACAGGTTTAGGCAAACTTGCAGAAGAAATACATATAGAGAAAAGCATCTACTATAAAGATATTCCTCACTTTCCTATTTCCACAGTAGAAGGACATTCTGGTAAACTAATTTTTGGAAAACTAGGCAACAAGAATATAGTAGCAATGCAAGGACGTTTTCATTTCTACGAGGGATACTCTATGCAAGAAGTTACTTTCCCAATAAGAGTATTAAAAGCACTCGGTATTATCAAGTTATTCGTTTCAAATGCAGCAGGTGCTATGAATCCAGCATTTAACGTAGGTGATATCATGATTATTAATGACCATATTAATTTATTCCCAGAACATCCTCTTGTTGGCAAAAACTACGACGAACTTGGTCCAAGATTCCCTGACATGAGTGAAACATATAGTAAAATATTAATTGAGAAAGCTAAAAATATTGGACTTGAGAAAAATATAAAACTACAAGAAGGAGTATATGTTGGTGTATCTGGTCCTACATACGAAACGCCAGCCGAATATAACTACTTTAGGATAATAGGAGGAGATGCTGTAGGCATGTCAACTGTTCCAGAAATAATTGTAGCTAAACACATGAATATGACATGCTTTGGAATGTCTGTAATCACAGATAGCGGAGCTCCAGGGAAACTTAAAGAGATTACTCATGAAGAAGTTCAAAGAGTTGGAGAATTGGCTCAACCCAAAATGGCTGAAATATTTAAAAGTTTATTGTAATTTATTCGAATCAGAAACCAATACCAATATATGTTTCCGAACTTAGAATAATAGGCTAACAATACGAAAAATCAATAATTTGCAAATAAAAATCCTAAATTGTTTTGCATTTATAAATACATCATTTATCTTTGCCAACCGATTAGAAAAGGAAAATATAAAAATACATTATAGATATGAAGAAGGGAATACATCCAGAAAATTATCGTCTAGTGGCGTTTAAGGATATGTCGAACGGAAACACATTCATCACTAAGTCAACAGCTAATACTAAAGATACTATTGAGATTGACGGTGTTGAGTATCCTGTGATAAAGTTAGAAATCTCTAACACATCTCACCCATTTTATACAGGTAAAGTTAAACTTGTAGATACAGCTGGTCGTGTAGATAAGTTCATGAACAGATATAAAAAGCATATGGATAATAAAGCTAAATAGTTTTATTTCTAAGATATTAAAAAAAGACTACATCAACGTGTAGTCTTTTTTTTATAGTCTTAATATATTAGTACTTTTGTTTATACCTATAAAACAATAATTAAAGA
>Ga0193964_1001000_pt1 | contig 12967 bp, 5 predicted proteins | sample FB_7_MG_FD_140323 | JGI IMG/M metagenome (GOLD analysis project Ga0193964, IMG submission 140323) | Microbial mat bacterial communities from the Broadkill River, Lewes, Delaware, United States - FB_7_MG | ecosystem: Environmental > Aquatic > Freshwater > River > Microbial mats | place: USA...
AAAAAATATTTATAGATATATTATTATGGTACATAAACTTGGAATTGATACTAGGCTTGCTCAGAGTATTGTATCAAATAGTGATAATCAAGTATATGGAAAATTGGATATAAATAATTTAAATTTACAAAATATTCAAGAGATTTATTTATTGAAAGATTTAGAGGTAGAAAATAAAGAACAATTTATTTATAACTTAGAAAATAATAATTTTGATAAGATTTTTAGTCAAATGAACTGGAATGAAACAAGTTTTAGTAAACTTGATAATAAAGAATTAGATCTCAGTTTGTTTATATACTTTTATAATTTATTTAGCTTGTCTAAAAGTCTTGGTTGCAGAACTGAGCTTTTATCGAAAATAACTAATTATCTACAAGATGGTGACTATACAAAGCAGATACTATTGTACAATGAATTAAAAAATTTATTGATTGCAAAGAATAGTGAAAATATAAATAAAAGTATTCAAGATATAGAAAATAATACAAATGAATTTTTAAGAGATACTTTACTTTCAATCTTTAAAATTAAAATAAACTTAAAGGATAATCAAGAAATTTCTGAGTATTTACTTACGGATACTATGCAAAGTAGTTGCTCTTCAATTTCTCCTGTTAAAGAGGCTACTTTAGCAGTACAAACTTACCTTAATAGATGTAAAATGGGACTAGAAAAAGATACTATATCAAATGTACCAGAAATTTGGTGGGAGTGGTTATTGTCTTATAGAGTATGGGAAGCAAATAGAAAAGTCTTTTTATATCCTGAAAACTATTTAGAACCATCACTTAGACCAAATAAAACTCCTTTGTTTAAAGAGTTTGAACAAAATATCATGCAACAACAAATATCTACTGAGACTTTACAAAAGTTATATTTTAATTATATTCAGAGTTTTTCAACATTAGCTCATCTAGTTCATCTTGGAACATCTATAGCTAAAACAAGAACACCAAAACAATTAGATGCAGTCGATACTCTTTTTTTATTTGGAAGAACAAATATAACACCATATAACTACTACTATCAAATATGTTACAACCCGTATTCCAAAAATCCAAACTGGCAAGCATGGCAAAAAATAGAAGCAAATATCAATTCAGATGAGATTACATATACATATGCTTTTAATAAACTTTTTATTTTTTGGGTAGAAATTCAAGAAAAAACCTATAGAGATACAGATACTCAAGAAGAAAAACAGACTCTTTTTAGTATATATTATATCTTTCAACAAATAGATGGCACATGGTCTACTCCTCAAACGATTATAGATAAAAAAGAGTATGAAAATTCTATAATTCAAAAAGTAAATGTTTTAAAAGCTATAAATGAAGAAGATGGAAAAAAAGAGATTATATTAAGTTTTAAAGGAGAAGATTTTATCATCAATGATAGTTATGAAGTGACACAAACTACTTTGCATAAAGAGATAGAATTATATTATCCTAAAGTTATTACCTTAGATGAAAAAAGAAGTCAGCTTTGCTCTATAACAGTGCAAAATTATGTTTTATTTGCAGGTGGTTCAAAAAGTGATAAAATAGATATTTTTAAATTAGAAGATAATAATTTAATAGAAGAAAAAAATTTATCGAAGAAATTAAAATTATCTATTGGGAAAGATAAATTTGCAGGGACTGTGGTAGGAGATTATGCAGTTTTTGCAGGTGGAGCAGATGAAAAAAAACTATATTCTGATAGTGTAGATGTATTTAAAGTAGAAAATGGGAGTTTAATAAAAGCAGAGAATTTATCCAAAAATTTAAAATTGTCTATCCCTAGACATCGACTTACTGCTTGTACAGTTGGAAATTATGCAATTTTTGCAGGTGGTTTTAATGGTCAACATCAAGATACTATGGATATTTTTAAACTTGAAAATAATACTTTGATAAAAGTTGATTTAAATTTATTCTTAAAGAAAGCAAGACACTCCATCTCTTCTTGTGTAGTTGGAAACTATGCAATTTTTGCAGGTGGTTTCGATCAAGTTGCTCGAAAAGATATAGATGTTTTTTATATTAATGAAAACAATACCCTTGAAAAATATGAAAGTAACTTTGAACTCTTTGAAGAAAGATATCATCTTGCTGCAACTTCATCCAATACTTATGCTTTATTTGCAGGTGGTTATAAAAAAGGAGGAGAGTATAACAATTCCACTGTTTCAGATAAGGTAGATGTTTTTTATATAGAAAATGGAGTACTACAAAAAGAAGAAAAAGAGCAAGAGAACTTAAACTTACAAATTGCTAGGACATTATTATCTGCAACTAGTGTAGGGGAGTATCTGTTTTTTGCAGGTGGATATAATTCAAGTAGTAGTATAGCAGATATTGATGTATATAAAGTCTCTTATGATGAAGTTAAAAAGCTTGAAAATATGAAATTAGAAAAAGCAAGGTATGGCTTATCTGCATCTTCAATTGGTGATTATGCTATATTTGCTGGAGGTTTTCAATTAAAAGGAAAAGAACAAAACTCAATAGATATTATAAAGTCACTAGGAAATGAAACTTTTTATAATATAAATAAAGTCAGTAGATTAGATATTTGTGAAACTATTAATTATCGTACTGCGACAACTTTAGGTGATTATGCTATTTTTACAGGAGAAAAAATAAAATCTGATTTTCTGACGGATACTATATCTGTCTTTAAAGTAGATAATAGAGGTAATTTAATAAAAGATGAAACAGCATCTCAATTAAAGATTTCGAGAAAATCACTCTCTTTGTGTGCAACAACATTGAAAAATTTTGCTATTTTTGGAATTAAAAAGGATAAAGCTAACTATATAGATGTATTTACTTTAGATGATAGAGGTAATTTAATAAAAGATGAAACAGCATCAAAATTAAAATTGACAGATAAACCTAAAGAAGCTGCAACAACGATTGCAAATTATGCTCTTTTTTCTTTGACAAGTGGCGATATAGATGTATTTACAATAAATTCTAATGGTAAACTAGTAAAAGATGAAATTATCAAACTTGGAAATCAAAATATAGATAGGAATGCAATAACACTAGGGAATTATGCAATTTTTGTTGGGGACACTGAAAATATAATTGTATTTACTGTAAATTCTAATGGTAAGCTCATCAAAGATGAAATGGCATCACAATTGAAATTAAGTGATAATTTCAATAAGTATTCAACAATTTTAGGCAATTATGCTATTATTACAGGTAATTGTATTGATGTACTTACGATAGATTCAAAGGGAAAACTGATAAAAGATGAAGAGTTCTCAAATCTGAAATTATTAGAAAACATGCCTAGTCATATGATAACGACAGTGGGAAACTTTGTAATTTGTGAAATTGAGAGTTCGGTTATAGTTCTCTTTACATTAAATGAGAATGGCAAATTAGAAAAGGTAGATAATCAAATATTGAATTTTGATCCTCCTCTGAGATATTCTGCAGTAACTACATTAAAGAATTATGCTATTTTTTCAGGATTATCAGATGAGTATAATAATGGTAGTTTCTCATTTGTAAATGTCTTTAAATTTGATGCACTTCGACCTATAATTTCATTAGAAGATAAAAAAATACTCGTAACAAATGATTTTGGAGAGAAAGTATTGTTTGATAAGATTGAAAATAAACAGTTTTCATTGAATAATATGTCAAACTCAAATAAAAACGCATCTTTTGCTACAAAAAATAACACTTTTTTAATGTACGATCAAAATAACTATCTTTTGGAAGATGGCCTCTACAGAAATCAAGATAGTCTTACTCGTAATATTATTAATTATAATAATAAAGAACAGAACCAAAAATATTATACAAAAAGATTAAGTACTCAAGTTTTAAAAATATTAGAAACTAAACTTATACAAGGTGGTTTTGAAGAATTAATAAATCTAGATTCTCAAGAGTTAGATGAGTTTGATATTGAAATACTTCAGCCTACAAAAAATATAGATGCAAAAGATATATCTTCACAAATAGATTTTCATGGTGCTTATGGTGCCTATTTTCAAGAAATATTCTTTCATATGCCATTATATATAGCACAAAACTTACAAAAAGAGGGTAACTATTCTGAATCTCAAAAGTGGTACAACTTTATTTTTAATCCAAGTAAAGCAAATGAGTATTGGAGATATAATGAATTTAGAGAGGTAAATAATCAAGATCTTGAAAATATACTTCAAAATGAAGCAGTCATAACAACTTACAATAATGATCCTTTTGATCCATATGCAATTGCAGCTTTACGACCTATAGCATTTCAAAAAGATGTTTTTATGAAATATATCAACAACCTTTTAATGTGGGGTGATGCTTTCTATATACAAGATACATGGGAGTCTTTATCAGAAGCTTGTTTGTTGTATTTTACAGCTAGAGACTTATTAGGTTCTAGACCTAAATCTGTTGGTACATGGAAAACTCCAGAAGCTAAAAATTATAATGAGCTAACAATCACCTCTCAATTTTTTGTTGAGTTAGAAAATAGTATAAATACTGTAAACTTACCAATCAGTATATATACAGCTATAGAAAATCCAAATATATACTTTGAAACCATAGCGAATAAAAACTTAATGCAATACTGGGATAAAGTAGAAGATAGACTCTTTAAATTGCGACATTGTATGAATATAAAAGGTGTACAAAGAAGCTTAGATTTGTATGGTTCAGAAATAGATCCTATGTCATTAATTGAAAAAAGATTTATAGGAAGTAATAATTTGACTGTTAGAGATTATACTGAAGTGGCTGAGCAACCATATCGTTTTAGCTATATCATAGAAAAAGCAAAAGGACTTACATCTACTGTAATGCAACTTGGTTCTACTCTTTTAAGTGTATTTGAAAAACAAGATGCAGAAGAGTTATCCAGAGTTCGAGCTATACATGAACTAGTAAATTTAAATCTCATTACGCTATCTAAAGAAAATCAAATCAGTGAAGCAAAAGCCACACTGGAAAGTCTGAATAACTCTTTAGAAAATGCAAAAAGTAAAGAAATATATTATCAAGAGCAAATAGATACAGGACTCATAATAGAAGAAGAGCTTAGTGCTGTACTTTCATATGAAGCTCAAGCTCTTAGTTTGGGTACTCAAACTCTTCGTACTGCAACTTCAATAGCTCGAAGTATTCCAAATATATATGGACTGGCAGATGGTGGAGCAGATTACGGAGCAATTCCGGAAGCTACAGCTAGTATTATTGATATTGAAGCTGGTGTAATATCCAATATATCAGGAGATATATCAACGCAAGGAGTATATAAAAGACGTAATCAAGAGTGGGAATTTCAACTTCAAACAGCACAAACAGATATAGAACAAATACAAAATCAAGTTGAGGCTCAAGAGATAAGACTCAAAATTGTTATGCAAGAGCTAAAGTCTCATACCGAATCAATAAAGCAGTCTCAAGAGATAGAAACTATACTAAAAAATAAATTTACAAATAAAGAGTTATATAGTTGGATGGTAGCGCGTATATCTTCTGTATATTATCAGACATATAAACTAGCCCTAGATACAGCTTTTCAAGCACAAAAGTCTTTTCAAAGTGAATTAGATAAAAAAGATAAATATATCACCTATAGCTATTGGGAAGATAGCAAAAAAGGGCTTTTAGCAGGAGAAGGGCTTATGTTTAGTTTGAGCCAATTAGAACAAGCGTATTTAGCAGGAAATACAAGAAGATTTGAAATTGAAAAAACCATATCTTTAAAGACCTTACTTGGTAAAGAGGATGGAAAAGATTTGTTTATTGAAGATTGCTGCTCTTTTGAACTAACAAAAGACATTTTTAACAAAGATTTTAAAAATCATAAAACAAGAAAAATCAAATCAATATCTATAACAATACCAGCTGTTGTAGGACCATATGAAAATATAAATGCAACACTTACACAAATAAAAAACTCAATAAATGATGGAAAAGGATCAGACTATAGAAAAAATCAAAGTATCGCAATTTCAAAAGGGATAAATGACTCAGGAGTATTTGAGTTAAATTTCAATGATTCAAGATATTTACCTTTTGAAGGTACTGGAGCTATTTCAAGTTGGGAATTACAATTAAATGGAGAAAACAAAAAAACTCTTCCAAATAATATTTCGGATGTAATAGTTAATTTAAAATATACAGCACTTCAAGGCTCACTGGCTTTTGAAAAAGAAGTAAGGGAAATAAATACTAACGGAACTGAGGAAAAATAAAGATGTTAACAACAGAAAATACAAATGAAGAATAAGTAAAAAGTGGTTTAAAAAATAAGTATTAAATTAATTGACTCCTTAATAGGTGGATATTGGCTCTAAACATGAGGCATGGGGTTATTTTATTATATTTGGAGTAATTTTGTATTGTAAGTATACTTCTTGTAATAGTTTTAACTTCATTAAATAGTAAATCATGATTTTTTGGTAATATACCTTATACTTTTTAGTTTTATTTCTATAATTTAATTTCGCGATTATACTTTAATTTTGGTTAATAAATTATTATAGTTATTTTCCAGCTAAAAAGCCACTACTAAAAGCCCATTGTAGATTATATCCACCACAAGGTCCATCCAAGTCTACAATTTCTCCTGCAAAATAGAGTCCATGGATGATTTTACTCTCCATAGTTTTTGGGTCTATCTCTTTTAAACTTACACCACCTCGTGTAATCATTGCTTTATCAAAACCATCATGCCCATTTATTGTAAAAGGTGTCCAAGCTAGTAGTTTGACAAGTTTATTTTTTGATATACCGTTTACATTTTTAAAAGTTTGTGAAGGGTTAATCTGACAGAGATTACAAAGTTCTTTTATAACACTTATTGGGAGTATCTTCTCTAATTGTTCTCCTATGGAGCTTTGTGGATTTTTTAAAGTCTCGTTTTTTATATGTTGTAAAATATCATCTTCATTCATCCCTTTTGTGAGGTTTATAAGAATTGGTACCTCTTTAAAACTATCAAGATGTGGAGTTATCTCTCTTGCAAAGTCAAGTATTACAGGACCTCTTAAACCTTTTTTTGTAAAGATTAAGTCTCCAGTTGCTTTGAGTTTTTTGATTTTATTCTCTTTTGAACCAACTTTTATTGTGGCTTTTGCTATTGTGTCTGCAGTGCAGTTACTTTGCCAACTTTCAAGTGTATGAAGTGGCATCATAGCTGGATAAATATTTGTAATTGTATGACCAAGTTTTTTTACTATCTCATATCCATCGCCAGTTGCTCCTAAAGTAGGGTAGCCTAAACCACCAGTTGCTAAAATTATTTTATTTGTATTGTAAATATTATTTTGAGTTTTTATAGATACTACTTGATTCTCTTTTTGTATTATTTTTTCTACTTTTTGATTGGTTTGTATTGTCACATTAAGTTTTAGAAGTTCATTTTTAAGGGCATCTATTATCGTTGTAGAGTTGTGAGTGATTGGAAAAATACGAAAGCCATCTGGAATATGAGTATCTACCCCTATATTTTTAAAAAAGACCATAAGTTGTTTGTAATCAAGTACCTCTAAAGCATCTCTCATAAATTTTCCATTTTTACCAAATGATTTCATAAAAGATTCAGTCTCAAGGGTATTACTAAGATTACATCTTCCACCACCTGTTGCTTTTAGTTTTGAAGCTAGTTGGGGTAGTTTTTCTAAAAGTAGGGTAGTGTTTCCATTTTGTGCAGATTGTATTGCTGCAATGAGTCCAGCAGCTCCACTACCAACTACAACCATATCATAGTTTGACATTTTTTTCTTGCTTTTAAATAAGCTCTTTTGGGTGCAGGATACCCCTCTATTGTTTTATTTTTATCATTTGAATCGAGAAAATTATCAAGACTAAGTTCAAATGTCCATGGAGTTGCTCTTTGCTCTTTGTCATCTGTTTTAGTTATCTCAATAAGCTCAATATCTGTAAATCCAGCTCGATGCAACCAGTTTTTAAAACAATTTACTGTTGGGATAAAATAGATATTTGGTATCATAGCGTATCGCTCTTTTGGAACTAAACATACTTCATCCTCCCCATCAATCATAAAACTATCTACAATAATCTCTCCGCCACTATTTAATGCTCTATTGAGAGATTTTAGTGAAGCAATAGGATCACTTCTATGGTATAAAACACCTAACATAAAAATAAAATCAAATTTATGCTCATAAAATTCAAGATGCTCAACACCTAAAAGTTCATATTTTATATCACTTTGTATGAAGTGATTGACAATATCAAACTGTGTTTTAAAGATTGCAGAGGGATCAAAACCTACAAGTTTTTTAGGGTTTTGTGAAAGCATTCTAAACATATAATATCCATTGTTACAGCCAACATCGGCTACTATTTTATCCTTTAAATCAAAATGTTTTTCAAGTAAATTATATTTTAGATTACTTTGCCATTCACTATTTACTTCTATTCCACAAAGGTTAAAAGGACCTTTTCTCCAAGGTATAAGTTTTTTAAGATTTTTATTTATATTTTCTATCTCATCATCTGGTATAGCTTTTTTAGCAGTAACCCAATCACTATTTATGTCAATATTTATATTAGTTGTATCAATTTTCTTAATATTTTCTAGAGCTTCTCTCATAGGAATTATATTTTTCCAATGAAGCCATTTTTCTCTTTCTTGTCGTATAATATCTAAATTCATAATGTAAGTTTACTTTAATATTCTTAAAGTTGATTTTAACTATAATGAATTAAATTTTAAAATAAGGTTGAATTTTGAAAAAAATAAGATTTTCTTATATAATTATTGCTTCTATTCTTTCATTCTTATTGCTCTCTTTTATCTACTATAACAAAACACATGAGATGGCTGTTGATAATGCAAAGGTTAAAATAAATGAACTACTTTTAAATTATCAAGCGATGCGTGAATATGTTGGTAAAGTGCAAAAAGAGGAGATATATCATCTTCAAGAAAATGGAATAATAAATAAAGAATATTTTAGTCCAGCTTTATTATCTTCAACATTTAGTGCTAAAAATGTAAATAACTTTTATAATGAATTTAAAGAAAAAATTAATCAAAGTCCAGTAACTATAAGATTTGCTAGTGATAATCCTAGAAACATTGCTAATCAAGCAACAAAAAAAGAATCAGAACTTTTACGAAAGTTTAATAATAAAGAGATCTTGGAATATAGTGAAATAATTAAGAAAGATGGAAAACCTATCTTATATTATGTATTACCTACAAAACCAACAACAGATAAGTGTATGAGATGTCATTCTGATCCTAGTTTAGCACCAAAAGATTTAATTGATATTTATGGAGATAAAAATGGATTTTATGAGCAAGTTGGGATTATTAGGGCTGTACTTTCAACCTCTTATCCATTAGATAATGATTTTAAAAGTGCTAATCACACATTTTTAATGATAACTTTTATCACTTTTATAATTTTTGCATTTTTATTGATTTTAGTTTACTTTTTTATAAGAAAAATTCATGAAGCAAATATTACATTAGATAAGAAAGTGATACAAAGAACAAAAGAACTTAAAGAGGAAAAAGAGCATATAAAAGCAATTTTAGATATTAATCCAAATATAATTATTGTTATTTTAAATGATAAAATTCTTAGTGCAAATAAACAGTTTTTTAAATTCTTTAAGATTAATTCTCTAGAAGAGTTTGTTGAAAAATATAAAACAATTGGTAGATTTATAGTACAAGTTGATAAAAAGCCATTACCAAAAGACAATAAAATAGAAGGGCTACTATGGTACGAGTATTTAGCAAAAATAGAAAAAAAAGTACATCATGTAGCAATTGATTTTAATGATATAACAAGTTGTTTTCTAACAAGTGCAATATATTTTAACAATCAAGAAGAGATATTAATTACTTTTAATGATATAACAGAACAGATGAATAAAGATAAGTTATTATTTGAACAAACAAAACTTGCTGCTATGGGTGAAATGATAGGAAATATAGCACATCAATGGAGACAACCTCTTTCTGTAATATCGACAAGTTCTACAGGAATGCAGATACAAAAAGAGCATAATATGCTTGATGATGATAAGTTTCATGAATATTGTGAGATAATTAATGAAAATGTTCAATATCTTTCTAAAACTATTGATGATTTTAGAGATTTTATAAAAACAGATAAAGAGAAAATAAACTTTAACTTAAATAATATTGTGAATAGTTTCCTAAAGCTTGTTGATGGCTCAATCAAAAATGAACATATAAATATTGTATTAGATATAGAGGAAGATATTACTTTGTATGGATATCCAAATGAATTAGTACAATGTTTTATGAATCTTTTCAATAACTCTAAAGATGCCTTAAAAATAATAGATGAAGAAAATAGATATATCTTTATTTCAATTAAAAAACAAAACAGTCATATTTTAATATCTTTTAAAGATAGTGCAAATGGTATTGATTCAAAAATAGAATCAAAAATTTTTGAACCATATTTTACTACAAAACACCAATCTCAAGGTACAGGACTAGGACTTCATATGGTGTATACCATGATAGTTGAAAGTATGGGAGGTTCTATTGAAGTGAAAAATGTAGAATTTACATACAAAAATAAACTTCTAAAAGGTACTGAATTTAATATATTATTTATACACTAGTATCTTATTGAATTTCTAATTCTATTTATCTCTCTTCTCTTCTTAATTTATTATCATTTAAATTCATAAAAATCCTTGACCTAAGTCAAGGATTTTTTATTAGAATAGTTATAAACTTTAAAACTATATTTAATTATTAAGTATTTATTAAAGAAAGGAGACTTTATGAGTGGACCGAATCAATTTTGGATTAGAGTTGTATTAGTACTTATTGCAATTATTGGTATAGTTTTATTAGGACGAGCCATGATGCTACCAGATAGTTGGGGTCAGTATGGTTATTACAGAGGTGGATTTATAGACCAAGAAGCTCATAAAGATATGAAGTATGGTACCAATGAATCTTGTAAAGAATGTCATATTGAGGTTCTTGAATTAAAAGAACACTCATCTCACAAAAGGCTTGCCTGTGAAGCCTGTCACGCACCCGTTGCGGAGCATATAAAAGATAACAAGAAGTTTGCTGATATGCCAACTAAAAAAGGTGAACGACAAATCTCTCTTTGTTTAAATTGTCATCAAAAAGCTGTTGGACGACCTGAAAAATTTCCTATGATAGATCATAAAACTCATTTAAGTGAACAAAATGTCAAGTTAACACATACTTGTGATCAATGCCATACCGTTCATGCTCCTCTAGAAAATATCAATCATGTTAAAAAACAAAGATCATTAAAGGAGGTACTGAATGAAAAATAAAATTACACAAGAGTTTATTGATAATGATAGAAGATCATTTATTGATAAAGTTGTAAAAGGTACAATCACTGGTTCATTAATGGTTATGATACCAATGAGTTCTAAACTTTTTAGTGAAGTTTTAGGTGAGGAGAAAAAGGCACAAAGTGAAATAAATCCAATGAACTTAAATGCAAATTATTGTTTTATTGTGGATGTTACAGCTTGTATTGGTTGTGGTAACTGTTGTGTTGCTGATAGAAAAGAGAATAATGTTCCCCAAGGTCAATATAGAACTTGGGTTGAAAGATATGTTATAGATATGGTAAATAAAGTATATGTTGATTCTCCAGATGGCGGAGAAAAAGGCTACACTAATGTTCCTATTCATGAAACAATAAAGGAGATTAAAGAAGCATTCTTTGTACCAAAGCTTTGTAATATGTGTGATGAACCTTCATGTACTCAAGTTTGTCCAGTGGCGGCTACATTTACAACACCTGATGGCTTCGTGCTAGTTGATAGTGAGCATTGTGTTGCCTGTGGATATTGTATTCAAGCATGTCCTTATGGTGTAAGATATATAAATAAAGATACTAAAACAGCTGATAAATGTACTTGGTGTTACCACCGTGTGCGAAAAGGCAAGTTACCTGCGTGTGTAAATGCTTGTCCAACGGGAGCTAGAAAATTTGGTGACTTAAATGACCCATCAAGTGAAGTATCTAAAATTTATAACTCAAAATCAAGACTTAAAGTTCTTAAAAAAGATTTAGGCAATGAACCAAGTCTTTATTATATAGATCTACATGAGGAGGTAGTGTAATGGAACATTTAGCTGTAGAAGCCTTAAACTTTGTATTTCCAAATGATACACATGCGCATTGGACTTTGATGATTGTAATTTATCCATATATTACAGGTGTAGTTGCTGGAGCCTTTATAGTATCTGCTTTGGCTCATGTATTTCATGTGCAGTCACTTATGCCAGTTGCAAAATTTGCATTAATATTTGCACTTGCTTGGTTGTTGTTTGTAACAGCACCACTTCTAAATCATCTAGGGCATCCTGAAAGAGCTTTAAGTATGCTTTTTACCCCAAACTTTGGTGGACCATCTATGATGGCTGGATTTGGTTATATCTATATGACATATTCTATTCTTTTAATTTTCGAGATTTTATTTGTATTTAGATACGAGATGATTTTATTAAAAGAGAAATCAACAGGTATTAAAAAAACAATTTACAATATATTAACTTTGGGTACAAATGATAAATCAATTGAAGGTAGAAAGATAGATAGAAAGGTTGCTTTTATATTAGCAGCTATTGGTATTCCACTTGCTTGTAGTTTACATGGGTATGTTGGATTTATTTTTGGTGCAGTTAAAACTGTTGAGTGGTGGTTTACTCCACTTATGCCAATTATCTTTTTACTTTCTGCTTCTGTTTCTGGAATTGCTGGGATGATTTTATTTTATATCCTTATCAAAAAATTTACAGGCAAAATGAGTGAAATTAAAACAGAAACAATTAAAACTTTAGTAAAACTACTTTGGACATTTTTTATCTTAGACTTTTTATTTGAAATGATAGAGATTGCCGTTCATGCGTATGGTGGTACAGAGGGTTGGCATCATGTTAGTTCGGCATTAAATGGACCTCTTAGTTGGTCATTTTGGACAATGCAGGT
>Ga0193964_1001003_pt1 | contig 12955 bp, 13 predicted proteins | sample FB_7_MG_FD_140323 | JGI IMG/M metagenome (GOLD analysis project Ga0193964, IMG submission 140323) | Microbial mat bacterial communities from the Broadkill River, Lewes, Delaware, United States - FB_7_MG | ecosystem: Environmental > Aquatic > Freshwater > River > Microbial mats | place: USA...
CAGCATCAGAACTCAGCCAGATGACAGACTTGTCAGTTGTCTTTTCCGGCAGAACTGTCGCCACTAACTGCTTAGTATCGCCAACATTCAAAGGAGAAGTAACTTGAGCAATACTTATATTAGCAGGAGAAACAGGAACAATAACAATATCATCATTATTATCTTCGGAACAAGAAGAAACTCCTACAGAGATGACCGTACATAGGAATATGTACCTAAAAAATAGAATTAATTTTTTCATGCTACTTAAGAATTAAATTTTTGTAAATATATTTGCTGCCAACAATAACACGAACCCAGTAAGAACCAGCCCTAAGGTACCGGGGGTTCGAATCCCTCTCTCTCCGCTAGAAAAAAAGCATAAAAAGATATATATAAATAGTTTCTTCATGAGAGTTTCAACTATCTTCTTAACTTGACAGGAAGTGATTCATTCAAACTACTATTATAAATTCTACTGATAGAGGTATTATATTTATATGAATAATCCTTTATAACAGCGTAATAAGTAATTAGATCAAATGAGCTATTCCAAGATGTTTTAATTTTAATTCTACCATTATCCACATGCATTTCTTGAATAAACTCACCATCATCAGGAAAGATATCAGATATGTCGAATGTGCCAAAATAGGCATCCTCAATATTCCCCATATTAGTTAAAACACCATTAACAACAGTTCTTTCATACGTATTGTCATCTAGTTTAACATCTAGTTCCCATTCTAATGTAGCATCATCATTAGCAAAGTAATTATAGTGAGATCTTTCAGTAGCTAACCATTCATTAATAAATTCCTCAGATAAACCAGTAAACATTTCACGTATATCATCTTCATTATACACCACTCCTGTAGGTTTCTCTACCAAAGCAATCTCAACACCAACCCAATAGCCAACAAGTTCCTCAGGAATAAGAAAATCTGGTTCAGCAACAGAAAGAGCAACCGTAGCCTTAATACTATTACTAGTAGTAGCCTGTATAACTACATTACCATCAGTAATACAAGTAACTAATCCATTCTCATCAACTGTAGCAATCTCAGTATCAGAACTAAGCCAGATAATAGATTTGTCAGTTGTATCTTCAGGAAGGATTGTAGCAACTAACTGTTGAGTGTCACTAATATTCAAAGAAGTATTTACTTGTGAGATATTGATAGAAGTAGGTAAAACAGGATCAATAACATCCTTATTATCTTTACAGGATGTTATAACAGTAATAATAACAAATAGAAAGATAATCTTGGAAAGTGTAGTTGTGATTTTCATAATATATATATTAGGAGTTGCATGTGATATAGTACGAAGCATAAGCCGATATGTTCGATTATTTATATTAATAATTAAAATCAGTAGTTTATAAAAATTGTATTTCTAGAAATTAAGTAGTATTTTGAGAGTGAACAATTAAAACTCAGCTTATGAGGTCTAAGTGGCTAATAATAATCATATTAAACATCCTTCTTTTCAGTAATGCAAGCTATGCAAGCAAGAAGAAGATACTTGTGCTACACTCATATCACCAGGGATTAAACTGGACAGATAATATTTCAAGGGGAATGCTATCAGTATTCAAGCAATTTGACGATCTTGAGATACAGTTTGAATATATGGATACCAAAAGGAACAACAGACCAGAGTATCTAGAAGAATTCTCTAAGCTATACAATCTAAAACATCACAATATACCATTCGAGGCAGTTATAGCCTCAGATAACAACGCCCTGGAATTTGTAAAGAAATACCGGGATACATTCTTCAAAGACATACCTATTATATTCACTGCAATCGACCAGTTTGACAAAAGCATGATTGAAGGCATTAAAGACATAACAGGAGTCTCGGAATTCATAGACTTTAAAAAGACCATAGAACTAGCTCTTAAATTCCATCCAGACATCAAAAACCTGGTAGTTATAAACGACAACATAACCAAGTCGGCCATCATAAACAGAAATCATTTCAAAGAATTCTGGCCAGAACTAAAGACAAAAGTCAATCTTATCTTTATAGAGAACCTATCAATAGACGAGTTGATAAAAAGCGTTAAGGCGCTCAATGAAACCAATATAATACTACTACTAAACTTCAGTCAGGACAAGGCAGGAAACTACATCTCATATCAGGAAAACATAGAGATAATAAGAAACGTAACCAATCTGCCAATCTACAGTTCATGGGAGTTTTATCTGGATGAGGGTATTGTAGGAGGAATGCTAACCAGTGGCTTCTATCAGGGAAAACTAGCAGCAGAAATAGCCCTGAAGGTAGTAAACGGAGTAGACATCAATACCATCCCCATAGTAGATGCAGGATATAACAAATACATGTTTGATTACAAGATGCTTACTCGCTACGGCATTCGTCTTAACCAGTTACCCGAAGGCAGTATCATTGTTAATCAGCCACCCACTTTATACGAAAGATATAAGATATACCTATTCTTAGTCATTACATTCATAATACTGTTAGTACTGACTCTAGTCATTGCAAGAGCCAAAAGAAGAAATGCAGAGAGAAAATTCTTAAAAGAAAATCAGGAACTAGAAGAATCAAAATCAAGACTATTGAGAATGCTTGACGCCAGTTCAGACGGAGTATGGGAACATGACTTAGTGACCGGTAAAGTAGAAATAAGCGAACAGATATGGGCAAATCTAGGTTATACAGACGAAGAAATAAGTAACACCAAAGAATTTGTTGTATTAAAGACACATCCCCTCGACAGAGCTATAATAGAAAGAAACAGAACAAACTACCTTAAAGGAGAAACAACATCATTCGTTGCAGAATTCAGACTAAGGAGTAAGGATAACGGTTGGGTATGGTACAAAGCTAGGGGTAAAGTATTTGATAGAGATGAAAAATCATCACCAATAAGTTTAGTAGGAACACTCAACGACATCTCACTAAGAAAAGAGGCAGAAAAAGAAATACAAAAGACAGAAGGAAAGATACTTAACGCAATAATAAACACAGAAGAAGAAGAAAGAAAACGCTTCTCCAAAGACCTTCACGACACAATCGGTCCGTTAATATCAAGTATAAACCTCTATCTCTCAGCACTAGAAGGCGACGTAAAAAAAGAAAGAAAAGAAGAAATAATAAAAGTCTCGCGCGAAGTAGTAAGCGAAGTGCTAGTCAACCTAAAAGAGATATCCAACAATCTTAGTCCGCACATACTCAGTGACTTCGGTCTTGAAAAAGCACTAGAATCATTTGTAGAGAACATAAAATTATCGCAAAGCATAAACATAAAGTTAGACATAAAGAACCTAAGCGAAAGAATAGAAGAACAAGTTGAGGTAATAATATACAGAGTGATAATAGAACTCATCAATAATACCATTAAACACGCTGACGCAGAGAACATTGAGATTAGTATCACCAGGGCAGGCAGTAAGTTAAAGCTAATATACATAGACGACGGAAAAGGCTTCGACACCAATCTATTAGAAAACACCAGTTCCAGAGGAATGGGACTATATAACATATACAGCAGAATAAAATCACTAAACGGCACGTGCGTTGTAAAAAGCAACAAGAACATAGGAGGAATGATGACCGTTATAGAGATAATACTTAAGCACTAATAATAAACGCAGATTAATGAAAAAACAGAAATTAGTAGTAGTAGACGACCATGAGATGTTCAGAGCAGGCTTAGTCTTCATACTAAAAGACTTTGAAAATATAGAGGTGATAGGAGAAGCTTCGAATGGCAAAGAATTGCTTAAGATTGCATCAGAAGAACTAATTGACATTGTACTTATGGACATAAATATGCCTGAGATGGATGGGATAGAGGCGACACGCGAGATTATAAAGGTATACCCTAAAGTTAAAGTCATTGCCCTGTCAATGCACGGCGAAGAGGAGTATTACGACAAGATGGTAGAAGCAGGCGTAAAAGGATTCCTACTAAAAAACTCAGGAGTAGACGATTTAAAACTAGCCATAAACGCAATAATAAACGGAGACACATTCTTCTCACAAGAACTACTTGTCTCAATAATAAACAAAAAGAAAAACGTACACGATCCAGAAGAAACAGTACACTTAACAAACAGAGAACTAGAAGTACTAGAACTAATATGTGAAGGATACTGCAACAACGATATAGCAGAAAAATTATATATAAGTCAGAGAACAGTTGACCGACACAGAGCTAATTTATTAAGCAAAACCAACTGTAAAAACTCCATTTCGTTGGTAATGTACGCAATAAAACATAAGATTATTAATATTTAACTACAATTTACGGAAACGTTTGTGTATAGCGTTTCCGTGCATACCTCACAGCCCGTTCTGGGTGTTTTTACCCAGACCAAATTGGGTATTTCATTTTCTTAAAATAGTAGTTTTCCATCTTTTTTCCAGTCCTAAATTAGAGTTGTTTTGCCTTAGGATCAGGAAAATACGATGAGCTTTCGAGCAATTATATAAACTAAACTTTAAGAAAATGATAACTTTTATTTTGTCTATTCTAGCCCTTATTCTAGGGTACTTATTTTACAGTAAGTTTGTAGAAAGAATGTTTGGTGCCGATCCTAACAAGACGACGCCAGCCATAAGTAAAAAGGACGGAGTTGACTTTGTTCCAATGAGTTGGAAGAAAATCTTCTTAATTCAATTCCTTAATATAGCAGGACTTGGCCCAATATTTGGAGCTATAGCAGGAGCACTATGGGGACCAGTAGCATTTATATGGATAGTAGTGGGATGTATCTTTGGAGGAGCAGTACACGACTATTTTTCAGGAATGTTATCAATCCGTCACGGAGGATCCAGTATCCCTGAGGTAGTTGGGAAATACCTTGGAGGAGGATTCAAAATCTTCATGAGACTATTCTCAATTGTACTACTAGTACTTGTTGGAGTAGTCTTCATAAAAGGACCAGCAGCAATTCTAACAGGTCTGACAGGAATGGACGTATCTATACTAATAGGAATAATCTTCCTATACTACGTACTAGCAACAATGATTCCTATCGACAAACTAATCGGTAAGATTTATCCAATCTTCGGAATCTCACTACTAATAATGGCATTCGGTATAGCTATTTCACTAATCTTCGGAGGATACACAATACCAGAACTGGTTCCTTCAAATATTATAAATATGCACGCCAATCCATCAAAATACCCAGTATATCCATTAGTATTCATTACAATAGCCTGTGGAGCAATATCAGGATTCCACTCAACACAATCGCCACTAATGGCCAGATGTATAACTAACGAAAGACAAGGAAGACGAATCTTTTACGGAACAATGATTGCAGAAGGAATTGTTGCCATGATATGGGCAGCAGCAGCAATGGCATTCTTCGGAGGAGTAAAAGAACTAGGCGAAACAATGAGCATCTCAGGACACAACGCAGCATGGGTAGTTAACGAGATATGCGGAAGTCTACTAGGTAAAGTAGGAGGAGCATTAGCAATTCTAGGTGTAGTAGCCGCTCCAATAACATCAGGAGACACAGCCTTTAGAAGTGCACGATTAACAATAGCCGACTCGCTAGGATACTCACAAAGAAAAATAGTAAACAGACTAATAGTTACAATACCACTATTCGCAGTAGGATTCCTACTAACACAAGTAGACTTCGCCATAATCTGGAGATACTTCGGATGGGCTAACCAGACAATAGCGACAGTAGTATTATGGACAGCAGCAATGTATTTAGTTACTATAAGACGCAGTCATTGGTTCGTTACCGTACCAGCAACATTCATGACAGCCGTAATCTCAACATACATTCTTATAGCACCAGAAGGATTCGGAGTGTCACAAGCAATAGCATACCCAGTAGGTATAACTGCAGCAATCGGCTCTCTAGCTTTATTCCTTTATGTTGTAAACAAGAAGAAGCAGAACAAATAGTACTAACTAAATGATACTAACGATGAAAAAGATATATATAATTTTAATGGGTTTATTGATTCTTTGCACTACAGTCAATGCACAAGAGAAAAAAGACAAGATTAAAGTTAAATTAACGGGGTTTGTGGGTGCTGAGACTTACTTCGATACCAGAACGAACATTACAGCCAGAGATGGTGCGATATTATTATATCCTGCCGCTCCTAGTTATGACACTGAGGGAAACGATTTAAACGACAAGTCTAGTTTGTTCATGACAACTATACAGTCTAGATTACGAGCTACAGTTTCTGGATTTAATGTATTCGGCGCAAAAGGTATCGCGGCAATAGAAGGTGATTTTGTAGGGACTACCAATGACAAAACAGGTTTATTTAGATTGCGACACGCATTTATAAAACTTGATTGGGAGAAAGATCAACTAATAGCTGGTAAGTTTTGGCATCCACTGTTTATTCCTTCGGCATTTCCGAGGGTATTACACTGGGGAGCAGGTATTCCATTCGGAGTATTATGTAGAGCACCACAGTTGAGATACACTCATAAAATGGGTAATTCAAGCTTATCAATAGCAGCCCTTTCTGAGATGGATTTCAAAAGTACCGGTCCTAACGGATCAAGCGTAGAGTATGTACAGAATTCTGGTGTACCAGAACTAACATTACAATTTAAGACATTACTGACCGACGGACTAGAATTCGGAGCAACAGTTGGAAACAAAACACTTAAGCCTAGTCTGGTGAACTCTAAAGGAGTTAAGACAGACGAGACACTTAATAGTTTCTACTTCAACACATGGTTAGGTCTTACTGCAAAGAAATTCAAGTGGAATGTACAAGGTATATACGGACAAAACATGTATAATTTCCTGACAATAGGAGGTTATGGAGTTAAGAATATTAAAGAAAACGGAGATTATGAATACACAAATATCTCTACACTAAATCTGACATCTGATATATTTACAACAACCGGAAAAGTTCGATATGGTTTTAATGCCGGATACAGTAAGAATTTAGGTGCCAGTGATGATCTGGCAATGGTAGATGGAGACTTCGTTGGATTATACAGTAGAGGTTCAAATATCGATAATCTATACCAGTTCGCCCCAAGAATTGAATTCCATTCAGGAAGGATGATTATTGGCGGAGAAGCTATTTATACATCTGCGGCATATGGAGAGACGCAGGTAGATGCAACTATTGACAATGCTAAGTCGTACAATAGTACAAGATTACTATTACATATAAGATACACCTTTTAGTTGCTCATAAATAGAATGTAGTTGTATGAGAAGTCATTAATATAATGGCTTCTCTTTTTTTATATCCTTTTATGTATCTTTTAGTTAGGTGGTTACGTAACATAATTCACCCCAAATGTTTAACAAGACTAACAGAAAAGACATGAAATTTAAAAATGCACCCCAAGAAACCATGACGGAACTCCCAGATGGTTTTTTTTATGTCGGTCAGGACAACTACCACATTGAGTTACTTGACGACAATTCAATCAATTCAAAGAACTATTTATACTCAGATAGTGCAACATCCTGTATTATAATAATCGTTGAAGGAGTTAATAAAGACGGCCACCGCATAGTGGCTCTCAGTCATTTAAGCCGTCCCGAACGATTCGCAGCATTCTTCGACGTAGTAGCTGATAATTTCTGCGGAAGCGTAAAAGTCTTTGCACAAGGAGCCAATCCTCCAGAACCAAGTTTCAGTAACGGAGAAATTGACTACACATCATTGAGAAACGAACAACTGGTAATTGATTGGATAAGTGCAAATATAGATATGCCCTCAACTCCAGATAAAGCAACCCGTAAGTGGTTCATCTCACAATCCACACTATCAGTAGGTATGGGTAATCCACAAGAAGACGACAGAGGTTGTTACGGAATTGACTTAACAACAATGGTAGTAAGTAATCAGAGATATGAGCTAAGCATCCTGGATAGAGACCCAACAGGCGGTGTACAAACACTATTTTGTGTATTCGGACTGAAGGTAGATCCTAAGATAGTTCTACACAAGGCAACAGATTCATTCACTACAGACGAAATTAAACGACTAGTAGATCAGGCAAACGAAGAAAACTGGACAGACATTCTAACCATGACACCTGATGAAATTCTTGATAACTATTCCTCAACACCAGAATATGAAGCCCCTTGGTTTGCTGAGACTCTTTTAGGATCGGCTCTTTATGTAAGTATTTATAATCATGAAAATAAGAAAGTATGTGTACTATAGGTAATGTATTTAATCCGAACAAAAAAGGTTCAATATCATTCAAACAATGTGACTTAAAAGACAAGACAAAATTTTTAGAGCCAGTAGTTGTACATCAGACAGAAGATAGATATGACGACATAAGTTATCTGCCATTCAAGAGAGAGGGGAGCGAAGGTTGCTGGGCAGGAGTAAATAACTATGGCGTTTCATTTGTTGCAGCTGACTCGTATTTAGAGCTTGCAGACAATAATGAATTAGTTTTAAGAGACGTACATGATGATATCTTTACAGCATATCTTGATATAATATCTAAATTTAAGACAGCAAAAGATGCAGCACATCATATGATTGCATTTTATAAATCATTTATGCAGCCAGATATACTATTAATTAGTGATGAGAGATCGTCATATTTTATAGAAACATATAATGGTAATGTACAGTGTATAGAAAGAACAGATAACTTCTTTGCATCAACAAATCATTTTAGAATGCTGTACGATGGGGTATTATATCCTAATAATCACAGTACATATCTTCGTCTGGCAAGAGCTGAATCTATTCTACAGAGCCAGCCAGATGCCAATGGTGTAATTAATGTACTAAGGGATCAGTATTACGGAAAGAGTGTATTTTCTATATGTAGAAAGAATATAAATACTCCTCCTCAGGAAGAACCATTCTTTACCCAGGCATCAGCCATATTTTATACCAACGGACATACGGTGAACTGTTCATATCAGATAAACGGTAATCCGAGAGAAAAATTATATACTTCCATAGAAGATGTCTTTGGTGCTCATAGAGTAACTGAAGAAGTGAGAGAGTTAGAACTCGAAAGAATATTAGTGGGAAGCGATGTAATGATGACTGTTTAGCTTTACGGTTAAATTAGTTTAGCATTAAGTGCGGACCCCTTCAGGAACGAAACAGTTCTTGTAGGGGTTTCGTTTTTTATATATTAAAGATTTGTTAATTAATGTGTTGTAGTATGTTTATCTCGAAAAAATGTCGTTAATTGTAGTTGTACAATAAATACATGTTTAATCTTAAACTAATATATTTATATGAACAGAAATGTAATAGTAGCAGTAAGTATTGCTATTACATCCCTTATAGTGGGAATAGTAGCTCTCCTGATTAGTACAAGAGTACTAATATTTGAGAGTATAAATCTAAACGAAGGGATTGGAGTGTATATGTTACTTATTGCACAGATTTGCATTTGTATTGCCTTATTTATCAATTTATTCTTTCTTAGAAAGAATGCGAGAAGAAAGACTCTAATAAGGTAGAGGCAAGTGTTATTGGGGATTATGAGAGAAACGAAAACGGTGGTTACTATTTAGCTTTGTGCAATAGAATACTCTATTGTACGAGAACACCCTTTCAAGAACATGCACGTTCCTGAAGGGGTTTTTATTTATTATTTGAAATAAAGTTGCAAAAAGGGTTGTAAGTTTCGATAAAAAACTATCTTTGTCGCATTATATTATTATTTAAGAATTATTACAATGAACAAAGGAACAGTAAAGTTCTTCAATGATTCAAAAGGATTTGGATTCATTTGCGAAGAAGACACAAACAAAGAGTATTTCGTACACATTTCAGGTTTAATTGACGAAATCCGTGAAGGTGACGAAGTAGAATTCGAGCTAAAAGAAGGAAGAAAAGGATTAAACGCAGTTAGCGTTAAAGTAATCTAATTTTAAGCTTTAACTCTTTTCGAGATATAAGAGTCTATCATAAGATAGACTCTTTTTTTGTGCCATAGAATCTCGTGTATCCAATATAAACACTGTATATTTCGCGTAAATAGTTGTAAGTCAGTTAATAATAAATTGAAAATAATTGCCTAAAATACTTGCAGGTTAATATTTAATGCTATCTTTGTCTTATTATATTATATTTAATTTATTACCGATGAATAAAGGAACAGTAAAATTTTTTAATGATTCAAAAGGATTTGGATTCATTTGCGAAGAAGGAACAAACAAAGAGTATTTTGTACATATCTCAGGTCTTATCGACGAAATTCGTGAAGACGATGTTGTAGAATTCGAACTAAAAGAAGGAAAAAAAGGATTAAACGCAGTGAACGTTAAAGTAATTTAATTAGCGGTTTAACTTTTTGAGATATAAGAGCCTTTCATAACGATTGGCTCTTTTTTTATATATAATCGTTCTAAAAAATAGAATAAAGCATTCTCGATTATTTTCGTATCTTTGTGCCAAGATAATCGTAATGATATATCATAAACTTATAAATTTAATTATTATTTAATGGCTAGATCGCAAGATACCTATAACAAAAAAGAAAAAGAGAAAAAACGTTTAAAGAAACGTCAAGAAAAACTTGCTAAGAAAGAAGAGCGTAAAGCTAATCCACAAAGCGGAGGGTTAGACGACATGATCATGTATGTCGATGAGAATGGTAACTTCACAGATACTCCTCCAGATCCAACAAAGAAGAAGAAGATTAAAGCGGAAAACATTGAAATCGGTATTCCTAGAAGAATTGAGGAAGAATACGATCCAATCCGTAAAGGTAAGGTTGAATTCTTTAACGATTCAAAAGGTTTTGGATTTATTAAAGACGTTGATACTCAAGAGAAATATTTCGTTCACGTTAACGGTCTAATTGACGATATCGCAGAAGGTGATAAAGTGACTTTCGAACTTGAAAAAGGTATGAAAGGTATGAATGCTGTCAGAGTAAAGCAAGCGTAATTCACGTATTATATTGATGACATTCACGGAATTAGGACTTATCGAGCCTATACTTAAGGCACTAAGTGCCGAGGGTTACACAAATCCTACTCCTATTCAAGAACAATCAATCCCAATCCTTCTTAATAAGAAGGATTTGCTTGGTTGTGCCCAGACAGGAACAGGAAAAACAGCAGCTTTTTCTATCCCAATATTGCAACATCTATACAATGATAATCGCACTGTTAAGGGGAAACGCAAGATAAAGGCGCTTATAATTACTCCAACAAGAGAATTAGCTATACAAATTGGTGAGAATTTCACAAACTACGGACAATACACAGATATTAATAATACTGTTATTTTCGGTGGTGTAAAACAAGGTGCGCAGACACAGGCTCTTAAAGCTGGTGTTGATGTGCTTATTGCTACACCTGGACGTTTGTTAGATTTGATGGCACAGGGATTTATCTCATTGCGACATATTGATTACTTCGTACTTGACGAGGCTGACCGTATGTTAGACATGGGATTCATACACGATATAAAAAGGGTTATTGCTGCTCTGCCTACCAGACGACAGTCATTATTTTTCTCTGCTACCATGGCTCCACGTATTGTGGAATTATCTCAAAAGATACTTGGTAATCCAGAGAAAGTAGAGATTGAGCCTGAGCAGACGACTGCTGAGAAGGTATCGCAAGCAATGTATTTTGTTGCAAAACCAAATAAGTCGAAGCTATTAATCCATCTTTTACAGACTGAAGAATATAATTCAGTTTTAATCTTTACAAGAACGAAGTACGGAGCCGACAAGCTCGTGAAAATTCTTAAAAGAGAGAAGATTACAGCAAGTGCAATTCACGGAAACAAATCACAGGGAGCCCGACAAAGAGCTTTAGGTGAATTTAAGAGTGGAGAGCTTAAAGTGCTTATTGCTACAGACATAGCAGCTCGTGGTATTGATGTATCAGAGCTATCGTTGGTTATAAACTACGAGATTCCTAATATTCCAGAAACATACGTACACCGTATAGGAAGAACAGGAAGAGCTAAGGCAAGTGGTATTGCATTATCGCTTTGTGATGCTGATGAAAGAGCTTATCTGAAAGATATAGAAAAACTTATACAACAGGATATACCTGTGATAGAAGAACATCCATATCCAGATGATACTCCAATAGAAGCACCAAAGACAACACCAAAAAAGAAGAAGCCACAGAAAAACTCATATTTCGCTAAGAAAAAGAAATCAGGAGCAATAGGTGGTGGAAAGAAGCCAAAGAGAAAATACACTCCAAAGCCTCGCAATAACAAATAAACTATGGAAACACAGAAGTTAGACGGTACAAGCCGCAAGAACATACACATCGGTGACGAAGTAGAGATAGTACAAAAACATCACCAACGCACTGGCGAACTAACTGACGGGATAGTGAAAAGACTTCTGACGAAATCTCCAAACCATCCACACGGTATTAAGGTACAGTTAGAAACTGGTGAAGTTGGCAGAGTAAAACATGTTATTGTTCTAGACTAAAGAAGACTCAGATCTTATTATATAAGGCACTTTTCAGAAATGAAAGGTGCCTTTTTTGTTTTACATAAACATATGTTTAAACACTAAAACTAACCATTCAGGGCTTCAGGAACAACCCTTGTTAAGTCACTAGCTTAATCCTAGTTGTACTGTAATAATTATGCTAATTTTGAATAGAAATATCCTCGTCCAAACATAATCATCAGAGATAAATATTATCATTCAATATGAGTAAATTAATATATAGCAGTATAATTATATGTATTGTACTTTGTTTTGCCTGTAAAAATAAAACAGAAATACAATTACCAGAAGTAAAGTTATCAGATAACGATATACAGACGATTAAAAGTAAATATTCGGTAGAAACGATTAATTACTTTCATGAAGTAGCCTATTTTAACGAGGGAAAAGATACGGTGTACAGTAATCTATATAAGTGGAAAAATAATCCATTAATATATGTTTATGGAACACCAACAAAGAGAAATCTCAAAAATTTAGACGAAGCCATTGCTTTAGTTAACAGCTTAAATCTACCTATAAATATATCAATTACCGATAATAAAGATAAAG
>Ga0193964_1001004_pt1 | contig 12943 bp, 14 predicted proteins | sample FB_7_MG_FD_140323 | JGI IMG/M metagenome (GOLD analysis project Ga0193964, IMG submission 140323) | Microbial mat bacterial communities from the Broadkill River, Lewes, Delaware, United States - FB_7_MG | ecosystem: Environmental > Aquatic > Freshwater > River > Microbial mats | place: USA...
GCAAGCTGTCTTCTTTTTGTAAGGCTTCTTCCATACTCATACTATTTTCCAAGTGTAATAATAACAGCTTCTCTTTGCCAAAAAAGTAGAAAACGCTTTTTTTCAATCACTTGAAATACAAGCTGCCAGCCACTTGAAGCATTCTCATTTAATGCCGCTTCCATTTTTTTGATAGGAACCCCAGATGAGCCTAAAAAGATTGTTCCCAATCCACCTTCAACTATATGAAGTACTTTATATTCTTTGTACATTAACATCTCCTTAAAAATTAAATTACTTTTGATTATTCAATAAAAATAATTAATAATAAATAAACAAAAGATATAACTTAAATTCATTTAGATATTGTAACGTAAAGTAACTTTTATTGTTTAATAATGAGCTATTATAATTGCCTAATTTTAATTATTTAGTTTTTATAATAATTAAATATACTTTATAAAAATTAATCAACTAGCATATTATAAGTTCCCTTTTGCTAAAATGTCATCCTTATAAAAAGTATCATTTTTTCATAAAGGTTAAAAACTAATGAGTGAACACAAAGATTTTTTACGCACAATTGTCCAAGATGACTTAAAGTCAGGCAAATATAAAAAGGTTATAACAAGATTTCCTCCTGAGCCAAACGGCTTTCCCCATATTGGACATGCTAAATCTATCGCTATTAACTTCGGTATCGCACGTGATTATAACGGGCACTGTAACCTTAGAATGGATGACACAAACCCAACAACAGAAGACACTACATATGTTGAAGCTCTCAAAAATGCTGTAGAATGGCTAGGCTTTGAGTGGAAGGACGATGTACGCTACACGTCTGATTATTTTCACCAGCTTTATGCTTGGGCACAAGAGCTTATTAAAATGGAAAAAGCATATGTTGACTCACTTGATGAAGAGACTATGCGTGAGTACAGAGGTACTGTAAAAGAACCTGGTAAGCGTAGTAAATATGCAGAGAGAAGTGTAGAAGAAAACCTAGACCTTTTAGAGAAAATGAAAAACGGAGAGTTTAAAGACGGTGAACATGTTCTTCGTGCAAAAATAGATATGTCTGCGGCAAATATGAAGATGCGTGATCCTCTTCTTTACCGCATCCGTCATGCGCACCACTACAGAGCTGGAAATGAATGGGCAATCTATCCTATGTATGACTTTGGTCACTGTTTATCAGACTACATAGAGGGTGTTACACACTCGATCTGTACATTAGAGTTTGAAAACAACCGTGAGATCTACGACTGGATGATCGATACACTTGGTCTTGAGCCACCACGCCCATACCAATATGAGTTTGCACGCTTAAACATAAACTATACTGTTATGAGTAAAAGAAAGCTTCTTGAACTTGTAAATGAAAAGTATGTATACGGTTGGGATGATCCACGTCTTCCAACAATCGCAGGTCTTAGACGTCGTGGGTACACACCTGAGTCAATCTTAAACTTTTGTGAGAGTGTAGGTGTAGCAAAAGCAAACTCTACAGTAGATGTTGCACAACTTGAGTTTGCGATCCGTGATGATCTAAATACAAAAGTACCTCGTGTTATGTGTGTACTTGATCCTTTAAAAGTTACTATAGAAAACTACCAAGGAGATGAAGAACTTGATGGTTCATACTACCCTGAAGATGTACCAAAAGAAGGATCACGTAAGATCCCATTTTCTAAAGAGATCTACATAGAACGTGATGACTTTGAAGAAAACCCTCCAAAAGGTTACTTTAGACTAACTCCTGATCAAGCTGTACGTTTAAGATATGGTTACATCATAACTTGTAAAGAGGTGATCAAAGATGAAAACGGCAACATTACAGAGATCATAGCCGAGTACAATCCTAACTCTAAAAGTGGTTCAGATACAAGTGGAATCAAAGTAAAAAGTGCCATTCAATGGGTAGAAGCAAAAACAGCAAAAGCTGTAGAAGTAAGACTATATGACAGACTATATAAATGCGAAGCACCTGAAGGTTTAGAAGATCTAAATCCTGATTCGCTAAAAATTATCAACAATGCTCTTATAGAACCTGCCGTGATCACAGACAAGCCTGATGAGAGATTCCAGTTTGAGAGACAGGGATATTTTTATGCCGATCCAGTTGACTACACAAATGAAAAACCTGTATTTAATAAGATCGTAGGTCTTAAAGACTCTTGGGGTAAAAAGAAAAAAGTACCGCAAAACACACCAAAAGAGAAAAAAGTACAAATAGACGGTGAAGTTGAACCGATGACAGAGGAACAACAAAATCTTTTTGACAAGTATACAAAAGAGCTTAAACTAAATGATATGGTTGCAGATATATTGGCTCGTGATGAAAAGCTATCTTCTTTTTATTCTGATGCATTAGCTGTTAACAACTCACCTGTGAGTATAGCCAACCTTGTAGCAAACGATGTAGCAAAAGAGTTAAAAGAAAAAGAGATAAGTGATCTCAAATTCAACGCTGCTCAAATAGCTGAACTTGTAAAAATGCTAGACGATGAAACTATATCTAGTAAAATAGCTAAACAAGTTTTTGAGGAGATGGTAAAAACTGGAGAAAACCCAAATAAAATAGTTGAAGACAAAGGGCTTGTTCAGATCAGTGACCCTACTGTGATCGAGCCTATTATAGATGAGATCATTGCAAAAAATCCTGAAAATGTAGAGAAGTTTAAAGCAGGTAATAACAAACTTCTTGGCTTCTTTGTAGGACAGACTCTTAAAGCAACAGGCGGAAAAGCAAATCCACAAGTTGTAAACCAGCTTGTAGCCAAAAAATTAAACTGATTTTTTGCTATAATACAAAAAAATATTTTGGAGTTGGTATGAAGTCACCAAATGGTTTTGGAAAAAACTATTTTACTTTTGCATCTGTTTTGGCTTTCAGTGTTCAAACAAAACTTAATGCACAAACTTCACGCAACACTTCATACTTTAGCAAACTAGACACATCTGTGGATAAAGATGAAGAAGTTGAAGAGCCCACACCTGAACTAAGTATAAAAGCAAATATTGTAAACTCTAAGCCTTGCCATTGTGACTGTTTTTTCAGACTTAAAACAAAAATAGCGCTCCTTATAAATATATTTATCCCAAGATGTCCATACTATACAACATACTTTGCGTTTAGACGCACAGGCGTGCACCCTCCCCTTTAATATCCTTACACACAAAACAAACCATTACAAACTTAAAAAACAAAAAATGCAAAAAGGATATTTTAATGCAAAAAAATTACCTAATAGGATTCCCTAGAATCGGTGAACAAAGAGAGTTAAAAAAAGCACTTGAGAGCTTTTGGTCAGGAAAATCTTCATTTGAAAATGTTAAGGAAACAGCACGTGAGCTAAAAAAAAGACACTGGTCTTATCAAAAAGAAGCGGGCATAGACTATATTAGTTCAAACGACTTCAGTCTTTATGACAATATGCTAGATACTGCTATTATGCTTGGAGCCATTCCAAAAAGGTTCAAAAATCTAAAAGATGAACAAAGATACTTTGCTATGGCTAGAGGGAACAAAGACTCGGTAGCTATGGAGATGACAAAGTGGTTTAACACAAACTACCACTATATAGTTCCTGAACTAAGTTCAGATGATAATTATGAGCTTGATGCGACAAAGATCATTAAGGAGTACAACGAGGCTAAAAGTCATGGAGTTAAAACTAAGATCAATCTAATTGGACCAATAACATTTGTTGGTCTATCAAAAAGAGTTGATGGTAATGATACATTTGAATTGTACTACAAAATACTACCTTTATATGAAGAGTTACTCAAAAAGATCTCTACTCTTGATAAAGAAGTTATTGTTCAGATAGATGAGCCATTTTTAGTAAAAGACAATGATTTTAAAGTACTAAGCTTAGTAAAACCAACTTATGATTTGTTAGCAAATGTAGCTGAGAACATAAAAATAGCAGTAACTACATACTTCGAACACTCAAATGAGGCTTCAAATATACTAATAAACACACCTATCTGGGCGATCGGTCTTGATTTTGTTTACGGTATAGAGAATCTTGATGCAGTTGAAAATATTTCTAAAAGTTCAAAGGTGCTTATAGCCGGCGTAATCGATGGAAGAAATATTTGGAAAAATGATATTAAAAATACTATGGAGCTACTTGGAAAAATTGAAAACCACATAGATAAAGAGCAAGTTTTAATATCATCATCTTGTTCACTTTTACATGTACCGTTTACTCTAAAATATGAGCAGAAGATGGACGGTGAACTAAAAAACTGGTTAAGTTATGCAGTTGAAAAGCTTGATGAGATCTCACTTACATCAAAATTGTTTTTTGAAGGAAAAGATGCACTAAATAAAGAGCAACAAGAGCTTTTAGAGCTTCATATAGATGCAAACCTATCACGTAAAAATTCAAAGCGTGTCCATGATGAAAAAGTAAAAAAAAGAGTTGAAAGCCTAAGCAAGCTGGAACGTGATGGAAAATATGAAGAGAGAATCAAGATACAAAAAGAACTTTTAGCTTATGATGATCTTGCAACTACTACGATAGGTTCTTTTCCCCAAACTCCAGAAATCAGAGAAGCAAGGCGTGATTTTAAAAATGGGGTACTCTATAAAGAAATTTATGAACAAAGGATGAAAGACTATATTGATGAGTGTATTAAAGTTCAAGAAGATTGCGGTATTGATGTACTTGTTCACGGTGAACCTGAGAGAAATGATATGGTTGAATACTTTGGAGAACAGCTTGATGGCTATGGATTTAGCGAAAATGGATGGGTACAAAGCTATGGAAGCAGATGTGTAAAACCACCGTTTATATATGGTGATATATCACGTCCAAAACCAATGACGGTAGATTGGATAACTTATGCACAAAGTAAAACAAACAAAATAATGAAAGGGATGCTTACAGGTCCTGTAACTATTCTAAACTGGTCGTTTGTTCGTGATGACAAACCAAGAGATGAAGTATCAAAACAGATAGCACTTGCCATCAGTGATGAGATAGATGATCTTCAAAATGCAGGTATTAAGATCATCCAAGTTGATGAAGCTGCTTTTAAAGAGGGTTACCCGCTAAGAGAGGATAAGATAAAGATCTACGAGGATTGGGCTGTAAGGGATTTTAAAATCTCAGTTAGTACTGCAAAAGAAGAAACTCAGATCCATACACACATGTGTTACAGCGAATTTAACGACATCATAAAAACAATAGAAGCTATGGATGCAGATGTAATATCTATAGAGACTGCTAGAAGTGGCAATGAACTTCTAAAAATATTTAAAGATGTTGGGTACAAACAAGAAGTAGGTCCAGGTGTGTACGATATTCATTCACCTAGAGTTCCAAGCGTAGAAGAGATAGTAAAGCAGATTAAACTACTTTTAGAAGTACTTCCAAAAGAACAATTGTGGATAAATCCTGATTGTGGTTTAAAAACTAGAAAATACGAAGAGGTTATTCCAAGTCTAAAAAACATGGTTGAAGCTGTAAAAATAGTTAAAAGTAATCAGAAGTTTTAGTTTTTCCTTGCTTTAAATCTTTTTTGATATAATTGCCCTTAATTAAAATATATAAAATTAAGGGTATATTATATGGATATTGTAACCGGTTCAAGCACTGCACTGATAACTCCTTTTAAAAACGGAGCTTTAGATGAGCAGTCTTTTGCAAAACTAATACAAAGACAGATAGACAATGGTATAAATGCAGTTTGTCCAGTTGGGACTACTGGCGAGAGTGCCACACTAACTTCAGATGAAGATATAAGATGTATGGAGATAGCTGTAGAGGTTTGTAAAGGGACAAACACTAAAGTTCTTGCAGGTGCAGGAAGTAATTCTACAAACGAAGCTATAAACACTGCTAAACGTGCACTTGATTGTGGTGTAGATGCTATCTTTTCTGTTAGCCCATATTACAATAAACCAAGCCAAGAAGGTCTTTATCAACACTATAAAACGATCGCAGATACAGTTCCTGAACTTCCATTTATGCTTTACAATGTTCCTGGTCGTACTGGTGTAGATATAACAGCAGATACAGTTGAGAGACTTTATAACGACTGTAAAAATATCTATGGTATCAAAGAAGCTACTGGAAGTTTAGAGCGTACAGTAGAGTTACTAAGCCGTATGCCTGAGTTAAAAGTATTTTCAGGTGATGATGCTATAGACTACCCTATTTTAGCAAATGGTGGAGCTGGGATCACATCTGTAACATCAAACTTAATGCCTGATCTTAAAAGTGAACTTGTAAAAAAAGCACTAGCTGGTGACTTTGCAGGTGCGAAAGCTATTAATGACAAACTATACCCGCTAAACAGCGTTATGTTTTGCGAATCAAATCCTATCCCAATAAAAGCAGCTATGTATATAGCTGGTCTTATAGATACATTAGAGTATAGACTTCCACTAACTCCTCCAAGTAAGGAAAACATGAAAGCTATAGAAGAAGTTATGAAAAATTATGAGATTAAAGGGCTGTAATGAAAGATAAAGTACTATTTGTAAGTGGTGGAACTCGTGGGATTGGTAAAGCGATCGTTTATGCATTTGCTAAGCAAGGATGTAATGTAGCATTTACTTACGCATCAAGTGCAGATACTGCTAATGAGATCATAGCTGATGTTGAATCTAAGTACGGTATTAAAGCTCGCGCATATAAACTAAACATCTTAGAACCTACTACTTATAAAGATGTATACAAAGAGTTTGACGAAGACTTTGATAGACTCGACTTTTTCATATCAAATGCGATCATATCAGGTCGTGCAGTTGTTGGTGGTTTTGCTCCATTTATGAGACTTAAACCAAAAGGTCTTGGAAATATCTGGACAGCTACTGTGGAAGCTTTCGTAGTTGGTGCTCAAGAAGCAGCACGTCGTATGGAGAAAAACGGTGGTGGTAGCATTATCTCTATGAGTTCAACTGGTAACTTGGTATATACTCCAAACTATGCAGGTCACGGTACAAATAAAGCGGCAGTTGAAACTATGGTTAAATACGCTGCAGCAGAACTTGGAGATATGAACATTCGTGTAAACGCAGTAAGTGGCGGACCTATAGATACAGATGCTCTAAAAGCTTTCCCTAACTATGAAGAGGTAAAAGCTGAAGTTGTAAAACGCTCACCTCTAAACCGTATGGGTGATGCAACTGATCTAACGGGAGCTTGTCTTTTCCTATGTCAAAATGACTCTTCTTGGCTAACAGGTCAGACTATAGTAGTTGATGGTGGTACTTCTTTTCAATAAGAAGTCACCAATACCCTAGTCCTTATTTAATTTATTGTGTGCTTTCTCGGCAGCTTTATTTGCTCTGTCGTAATAATCATCTGTAACTTTTTCCCCCTTTGCAGAACATGCACTAAAGCTAAGAGCTACTAAACACAATGTTACAAAACCAAAAACTAATCTATTCATACTAATTCCTCATCTAATATAATTAACAATTTTATAGTAATATACTAAAAACTATATAAAGGACCAAAATGAGTGTACTTTTAGAATTTAGTATGTTTCCTACCTCTGATGACTGCCGTAATGGGGCATCTGTCTCAAAGCAAGTTAGCAAGATCATAGATGCGATCGATAAAAGCGGTGTTAACTACAAACTAACTCCAATGGGTACTGTAATAGAAACAGAGACTATGAGAGAAGCCCTAGATACAATAGAGCTAGCTTACGATCAACTAGACTGTGAAAGGATATATTCATGTCTAAAATTTGACATAAGAAAAAACTCAAAAAATAGACTAGATGGTAAGATAGACTCTGTACAAAAAGAGCTTAACAGAGAGGTAAATACTTAATAAAAAGTATATATTAAGAGCCAAAAAGCTAAAATTCTCTTCATATATACAATAAGGATATTTTTGCTTAACTTACCAAATATTTTAGCATCTATAAGAATACTTTTAGCACCACTACTTTTTTGGGTTATACTAAACCCAGAACTATTTACAGACAATGGACTACACATAAGCTGGAACTACTACACCGCAGCACTTATATTTGTGTTGGCTTCGGTTACTGACTTTTTTGATGGCTACATCGCAAGAGAGTGGAATCAGATAACTTTACTTGGAGGTATCCTTGATCCACTCGCAGATAAGATGCTTACACTTGCTGGCTTTTTAGGGCTTATGATGATTGGAGAAGCTTCGGCTTGGGCTATATACATTATCATAGTTCGTGAACTTTTCATCACAGGTGTAAGAACTGTTGCTGTAAGTGAAGGTCTTGATGTAAAAGCAAGCTGGGCTGGAAAAGTAAAAACAGTAGCACAGATGTTTGCAATTGGATTTTTGATCATGCACTGGGAATGGGGAGCTGAACTATTATGGTTTGCAACATTTTTAACTGTTTATTCAGGACTTGAATATCTTTATGGATTTAGAAAAGCACTTTTAAAGGATGAGTTATAAGATGAGTTGGTTAGTTTCACTTTTAGTACTATCTGCACTTATATTTTTTCATGAACTAGGTCACTACATGGCTGCTAGAGCTATGGGTGTTTATGTAGAAGTTTTTAGTATTGGTTTTGGTAAAAAGATATTTAAATTTAAAAAGTGGGGAACTGAGTGGGCTATAGCTACGATCCCACTTGGTGGATATGTAAAGATGAAGGGTCAAGATGATGCGGATCCGAGTAAAAAAAGTTACGATGCAGACAGCTACAACTCTAAAACACCACTTCAAAGAATCTTTATACTTTTAGCAGGTCCGCTTGCAAACTTTGTACTTGCATTTTTTCTGTACTTTTTCATAGCCTTAGGTGGTCCTCAGATCCTTTCACCAGTGATCGGTGAAGTTGTCAAAGACTCTCCAGCTGAGATAGCTGGTCTGAAAACAAATGATGTTATCAAAGAGATCAACGGTGTAGAGATCACCACTTGGAAAGAGATGGCTAAGATCATCGAGCACTCTGATGGATCACTTAATCTGAAAATAGAGCGTGATGGATATTTAGAGTTTAAAACACTCACTCCAAAAATAACTGAAACTGAAAATATGTTCAAAGAAAAGATCCAAAAAAAGATGATAGGGATCGGTGCGGCAGGAGTATCTCACCCTCTTGAGTTGTCTTTAGGTGAAACACTATCTTATGCAACTGAACAAACTGTTTTTGCATCTACTGTGATCTTTACAGGTCTTCAAAAACTTATAACTGGTGATGTTCCTGCAAAAGAGTTGGGTGGAGTGATCAGCATAGTTAAACTAACAAGTGATGCTACAGATGCAGGTTGGATGAGTGTGTTATTTTTTGCAGCACTTATATCTGTAAACCTTGGTGTTTTAAATCTTCTACCTATCCCTGCTCTTGATGGCGGACATATCATGTTTAATCTTTACGAATGGATCACAAGACACACTCCTAGTGAAGCGGTTTTGATCAAACTAACTATAGGTGGATGGGTAATTTTGTTTGGACTAATGGGGCTTGGACTGTTTAACGATATTAATAGATTAATGGGCTAGGAGAATAAAATGAACGAAGTACAATACAAAATATATATAGACGACATAATAAGACGTGTAGAAGCTGCAAGACTTAAGGTAAGTGATCATCATATTGTTAAGATCATAGCTATTAGCAAATACTCTGAGTCTTATGAGATCGAAAAACTATATAATATTGGTCAACGTGCATTTGGTGAGAACAAAGTTCAAGACCTAAAAACAAAAGCGCATGAGCTTGAAGAGCTTCCACTTGAGTGGCACTTTGTAGGAAACCTTCAAAAAAACAAGATCAACAATCTTTTAGATCTTAAACCTGCCCTTTTTCATGGACTAGACTCGCTAGAACTGGCAAAAGAGATCCAAAAAAAATGTGAAGCAAAAGAGACAACTCTTAGCGCCCTACTTCAAATAAACTCTGCAAAAGAGGAGTCAAAGCACGGTGTGATGCCAGAAGATGCACTAGATATTTATGAACGCATACAAAAAGAGTGTCCAAACATAAAACTTAAAGGTGTAATGAGCATAGGTGCACATGCAGATGACAAGGAAATGATCAAGAAAAGTTTTGAAACGACTTACGAGATTTACAAAAAATGTCAAGGTGCTACGATCTGTTCTATGGGAATGAGTGGTGATTTTGAGCTTGCTATTGAGTGTGGATCAAATATGTTGAGACTTGGCTCAGTTATGTTTAATAAGTAATTTAATAAATAGCTTCACTTAAGTGTGAAACTATTTAAAAAGGCTTACCAACCTCTTACAATTCTATGACAAGCGATACAGTTGCTTGTAACTTTACCGTAGTACTTAGTAGCTTCTGTATAGTCTTTCTTTTCTACAGCTTTTTTGAACTCTTCTAAATTTTCAGCTAAATTTTCATTTATGTTTTTAGTAACTTGAACTTTGTTGTTGTGTTTAATGAAAGTTGTTACATCAACCTTATTAAAAATTGCATTTGCATTTTCTAAAATTTCAATACCACTAGTAACATCTTCTCTATTAGAGTATAAAAATCCAGTTTGAACTTGGTTCATACCTTGAGCCATTAAACTCATTGTAGCATTAATAGTTTTTTCACTTGCACTAGCAAATGTAACAATAGAACTCACAGCTAAAGCTAAAAGTACTTTTTTCATATATATGTCTCCGTTATAGTTTTTATTGCTTTTAGCAATATCTTAGCATCATATTACAGTTTTATAGATTAAATGTTTATAAATCATTTTTAAGATTAGAACTTTTTGGCTTATATCTTACAGAATTACTTAATGGATTTTCTATTAGTCTTTTTTGGTACTCGATCATCTCAAAAAATGGGTTTAAAAAGCTATCAAGCTTTAACTGATCAGTATTTTCTATATTCCAACTGTTTAACAGCTCTACTACATAATGTGTTGATTCGATTGTAGATAGATAATTTAATTCAGGTTGAACTTTAATTTGATACTGTGATGTTTTAGTTGTAGTAAAACTCATATGTTTTAAATGTTTTAAGTTTTTACTTTTTTCAAATATCTGTTTAGCACAACTCCATGTAGAATCTATAATAAATATAGCCATGTTGTTGCTAGAACCAGTACTTGGATCACTTAAACTAAGATCTATTGCACCATCACTTGGATAAAGAATGAAACTATTATGTGTATTTATGATCTCATTTATACGGTTATGTTCACTAAAATCTATACCTATAAAAACCTCTGAATTTTTTAATGTCAAATGGGTAAAAAAACCAGTATTGTTTTTTACTTTTTTAAACTCTTTTGGATGCATTAGGATTACAAACTTTGTGTTTGTATCAAAAGCTTCTATGTGTTTACACATGCATGAACTTTTAGGTCTGTAACATTTGTAACACTTTTCTCTATCGCCGTATATAGTCATAAGCGCAATTATACTAAAATACCCTTATGATAAAAGATGAAGTGTATGATCTGATCGTTATTGGCGCCGGAGCTGCTGGGATGATAGCCTCTATAACAGCGGCGAAAGATAAAAACAAAGTTCTTTTACTTGAGAAACTACCACAAGTAGGTGCTAAACTAAAAGCTACAGGTGGTGGTAGATGTAACTTAAGTAATACCCTCAGTGTAGATGAGTTTATGTCAAAGTTTGGACGAGATGGGCGTTTTATGCAAGATGCATTAAAAGCTTTTACTCGTGAAGATATGCAAGATTTTTTTAACTCCATAGGGGTTGAGACTCATGCACCTGATGGGTTTAGAATATTTCCAACTTCACACTCTTCATCAACAATCCTAGATGCACTTTTAAAAACCATGAAAGATTTAAATATAAAGGTTTTAACATCTCAAAGAGTTAAACAAATTTTAAAAGAGACAGATAACTTTGAGATAAAAACATCTAATGCTTCATTTAGTTCTAAAAATATAATTGTCGCAACTGGTGGACTAGGATACCCTACGCTTGGAGCTGAGGGTGACGGGTTTGAGTTGACTAAACCTTTTAATCATTCAACAACAGAGCTTTTCCCTGCTATGATGCCGCTTCATACAAAAGAGGACTGGGTATCTCGTTGTAGGGCAGATACAATTTCTAAAGTAACTATGAAGGTAGATATGAAAAAACATAAAAAGCTTTCTGCTTTTGGTGATCTAATATTTACAAAAAAAGGTATACGAGGTCCTGTAGTACTCGACTTTGCTAGGGAGATCACACCGCTTATAGAAAAGTATGGAGAAGTTCCAACTCTAATAAATCTAACCAAAGGGAAAAATGAAGACGAACTTCTAAAAGATCTTAAAAACACTCAAGCATCAAATCAAGATGCAAATATACTTGATCTTGTAAAAAATATACTTCCAGAAGCACTCTCTAACGAGATACTTAAAATATGCAATATTTCAAATGAACTCAAACTAAAAGATATAGATGGCATAAAGAAAGAAAAACTTCTTAAAACTTTATCATGGACACCGCTTACAATAAACGGACATGAGGGCTTTAAAATGGCTATGATCACACGTGGTGGTATCAAACTAAATGAGTGTGATCCAAAAACTATGCAAAGTAAACTTGTAGATGGACTTTACTTTTGCGGAGAAGTTATGAATATAGATGGACCGTGTGGTGGTTATAATCTACAGTGGAGTTTTTCCAGCGGTTATCTTGCAGGAAAACTTTTAAACTAAACTCATGCAACCTTTTTTCTAAACATCAGTGTTGCACAAAGTAAGGATATAAATCCAAGTATAAGCATAGGTATTATCAAAGTTAATGCTATATCAAAACCTATATCTTTTAAAAACACCCCTTTTAGAAGTATTAAAAAGTACTTTAAAGAAACTATATCTGTAAATGGTATAAGCCACTCTGGCATATTTTCTACAGGTGTTGCAAAGCCAGACATTAAAATGTACGGTATGAGCAATACAAAAGCACCTAAAATCCCTTGTTGTTGAGTTGAAACTACAGAAGATATAAAAAGTCCAAGACCAACTATTGAAAACAAAAATGAAATTATCCCTAATAATAAAATAAATAAAGAACC
>Ga0193964_1001006_pt1 | contig 12897 bp, 10 predicted proteins | sample FB_7_MG_FD_140323 | JGI IMG/M metagenome (GOLD analysis project Ga0193964, IMG submission 140323) | Microbial mat bacterial communities from the Broadkill River, Lewes, Delaware, United States - FB_7_MG | ecosystem: Environmental > Aquatic > Freshwater > River > Microbial mats | place: USA...
GAATAGACAAAGTGCTCAACAGTAGTATTAAATGATTTAAATCAAGATAATACTAAATACGCTGATAAAGAGGCACTACAAAGTATTAGTGAAAAGTTAAATTTAAAAATACCAGACTCTATTAATGATTTATTCAATAATGAAATACTGCATAAAACTGTTATAGATATTGAAAATCTAGAAAATGAGATAGTAGACTTTTTGAAATAGGAATATTACATGTCAAAAACTAATGAAGAGCTAAGCAAACAAGTTAAAGTACTACAACAGTATAAAAATATTGTTGATAATTCATCAATAGTATCAAAATCTGATAAATTTGGTAACATAACATTTGTCAATGACAAGTTTTGTGAGATCAGTGGATATACAAGAGAGGAACTCATAGGAATGCCTCATAATGTTGTCAGAAGTCCTGATACATCTTCATTAGTTTTTAAAGATTTATGGCAAACTATAGAGTCCAAAAAAGAGTGGAGAGGACAGATTAAAAATGTCAAAAAAGATGGTTCAAATTATTATGTTGATGCTCAAATTAGTCCAATACTAGATGATCATGGTGATATAATAGAATATATTGGTATTAGATATGATATTAGTGAACTTATAAATCCAAAAAAACTTCTACAAGACAATATAAAAATAATGAATAATCCTTTTTTAGTATTATTAAAATTAGAAAAATATGCAACTTATGAAAATCTATATGATGAATATACCATTGAATCTATAGAAAAAAGATTTGAGGATACTATATCAAACTATCTGCCATCAAATTGTATGTTTGACAAACATTTTAATCTTGGAAATGGAGAATTTGCACTTTTAAAAGATGTTAAAGATGGAGATATGGAAGCATCAAAAAAAGAATTAAGACTTATTGAGCTTCAACAAAATGTAAAAAGAGCCGTTATAACAGTAAATAACTATGAGATAGATTTGTCTATTATCATTAGTTTTGCAACAATAAAAGAAGATATATACGAAAATGCAAAACATGGTCTTTCAAAAGCACAAGAGAATAGAAAAGATATAATATTTGCAAATAATTTAACAAAACAGGCTAAACAAACTGCTATAAAACATAGTGAAACAATTAGAATGATCCAAACAGCAATCAATAGTCAAAATATTGTATCTTATTTTCAGCCAATTATTAACAATAAAACAAATGAGATTGAAAAGTATGAATCTTTAGTAAGACTTATTGATGAAAATGACAATATCATCTCTCCATACTTTTTCCTAGAAATTGCAAAAATTGTACGATACTATAATAGAATCACAAATATAGTTATTGATAACTATTTTGAAGCATTAAAGAAAACGGATAAAGATATATCTTTAAATTTATCAGCTCTAGATATTGAAGATTTAGATATAAGAAACAAACTTATAGATTTAGTTTTAGAAAATATGCATATAGCTCATAGAATCGTATTTGAACTACTAGAAGATGAAGTAGTAAAAGACTTTGAAATAGTTAAAGATTTTATTTCACTGGTTAAAATATATGGTGTTAAAATTGCCATTGATGATTTTGGTGCAGGAGTTTCAAACTTTGAAAGACTATTGGACTATCAGCCAGATATTTTAAAAATAGATGCGTGTTTGATTAAAAATATAGAAACAGATCAATATAGTAGAAATGTAGTAGAAACACTACAAGAATTTGCAAAAAAACAAGGTATAAAAACAGTAGCCGAATTTGTATCAAATGAAAAAATACATAAAATTGTAACAGATATGGGAATAGATTATTCTCAAGGTTTTTATCTAGGAAAACCTGCTCCACTTTAAAATAAAAGAGTAAAAAACCCTTTTATTTTATTACATTATAGAAGAAAATAAGTTTTGAAAAAATATCTCTAAAAACTGAATACCAAAAATTAAAATTAGTGGTGCCATGTCCATACCACCAAATACTGTTGGTATAAAACGTCTTATAAATGCATATGCAGGCTCTGTCAACCTATATAACATCTGTACAATTGGATTATATGGGTCTGGTTGAATCCAAGATAATAATGCAGATATAATTATCACCCATTTATATAAAGACAGTATACTTAAAAATATACTAGCAAACGCAACAATCAATGAATCTATCATTTTACAATTTCTCCTAAGTAGTTTTTAATTAGTGGATATATTTCACTCAATTTTGGGCCGTTTTGAGCTCCCGTTAATGCATACCTTAATGGAACAATAATCTGATCCTTTGTAAGGGCTGTTTTAGTAATGATATATTTCTCTAAATCATCTAAATCATCAATAAAAGGTGCATTTTGTAAACACTCTTTTAAAATATCAAACTCTTTTTCCAAACCAATAAGTTGTGTTTTAGAAGTAAATATATCATCAATTCTTTTCTTAATTTCTTTAATAGTATCACACTCTTGTAAATAAATCTTTCCAAGTATCCCAATATCTTTATCAGCATATCCTAAAATTTTTGACAATCTTAATTCATCCATCATTTGAAGATGTTCTTTATTTAAAGATTTTAATTTTGAGATATCAAATTGTACAGTATCTTTAGAAACTTTGTTTATATCAAACCATTCCATCGCTTCTTCAAGTGTAAATACTTCTACAGGAGCATCATATCCTAAAAGTATCAGATAGTTTGAAATAGCTACTGGTAAATAGCCCTCTTCCACTAAGTTTTTTACAGTAAAAATATCTTTAGTAGATATATTATTAGCAGTTTCAAAGTTTAATATACTTGGTAAATGAATATAGTTAATCTCTTTGTCATATCCAAGCGATTTTCTAACATTTATCTGTTTTGGTGTATCTAAAAGATATTTTTCATCTCTTATTACTGTAGATATATCTTGAAGCATATCATCAACACCACAAGCAAAATTATAAGTAGGTGACTTATCGTGTCTCATCATTACAAAACTATCTATGTCAGAATGTTTACAATCAACTTCCCCTTTGATTACATCAACAAACTTTATATTTTGTTGAGGATGAAAAAGTCTTACAACAAAAGGAGCATTACAATTAAACTTTGTCTCATCACTAATAGTTGTACAAAATCCACTATATTTATATGGTTTATTTGCTTTTTTAGCCTTAAGTTTATCCTGCTCTAAAGCATCATCGGAACAAAAACAGTTGAAAGCTTTTTTATCCAAAAGTAGTTTCATTCCCATTTGTGTATGGTATTTTATATTGTCACTTTGATGTACAATACGACTATAATCTATACTAAAAAGACCTAGAATTTCTAAGATCTCTTTATCTTTTCCATCTATATTCTTTTCTTTGTCAGTATCATCTATTCTTATTAATAATTCTTCATTTAATTGTTTTGATAATATATGATTAAAAAGGGCAACACGAAGGTCACCTATATGCAAATCAGCCGTCGGGCTAGGTGCAAATCGAAGCATCTATATTCCTTAAATATTTTTTGCTATTATATCTAAAAATTATAAATTTTCGATTTGTCTTTTATAAACTTATTTAGTAACTATAGAAAAAGTCAACTCTTGTATCTCTTTATGAGATGCTATAAATTTATTTAGATCTTCTAAACTTAAATCGCTTATTTTATCTAACTCTTTTTGAGGATAATTAAACGGCAAGTTTTTGTAGTAAAGATGAAAAGCTCTATTTAATCTTTGAGAAAAAGTTTCTGTTCTAAGAGGTTCACTTCCTGTTAAAAAATTCTTTGCGGCATCTAACTCTTTTTGAGTAACACCATTTTTAACAAAATCTTTTACTATAGAAACGACCATATCTTTTGCTTTTTGAGTATTATCTAGTTTTGTTTGTAAGTACCCTGTAAAATGAGAGTATGACTTTTTATTAGATACATTTCCATAAGCACTATATGCTAAACCATTTTTCACACGTATCTCTTCCATCAACCTACTTCCAAAACCACTTCCACCAAGAATAAATGACGCTACTTTAGATTTATAATTTTCTTTCGAATCAAACTCTATATAATAAGGACTTGAAAAATATATATAAGACTGCTCAGTTTCTTTTTTTGTAGTCTTTGTAATCACTTCTTTAGATATAGCAATTTTTTCAAAAGAAGTTTGACCATTTGATTTTAAAGTTGTAAATAAACTTTCTACATCTTTTTTTATCTCTTTAAACTTTACATCACCACCAACAACTACTATCAAATTATCAAGATTTAATGTTTTAGCTAATTTATTTTTTACATCTTTTAATGTAATATTTTCAATACTTTTTTTATCTCCAGAACTTGAATACTCAAGTGCAGTACCTTTATATGTAAGTTTTTTTAACTCTAACGAAGCAACATAGTCAAAGTCATTCTCTTTTTGTTCTAATTTACTAAGTTGTAATCTTTTCAGTTTATCCAATGTTTTTTGAGTCATATTTGGATCATTGAGAAGTTTTCTTAGATAATTAATAGCTTGTTTATATTCACTTTTTAAACAACTTATTTCGATCACAAATGTCTCAAGTCCTGCAGATGTATGAATTGAGATAGCATTATTTTCTAATTTTCTTGCAAAATCAACAGCACCATCTTTTTTTGTACCTTCATTTAAAACTTTTGCTGTAATACTAGTAAGTCCAGCACTTTTTGAATCATTGATATATCCACTATTTTGAAAAACTAATTGTAAATTAAAGATTGGTAGAGTGTTGTGTTTTTCGAATATCACTGGTACTTTCGTATCATTATAAGTTATATTTTTAATTGTTGCGCTCATTAACATTCCTTGTAGTACAATAGAAGATAATATATAAAAGACAATTTTTGGTAAATTCATATTTTATTCCCCTTTGAATTTTTATTATAAAAAAGAACATTATAGTTAATTTATTCTTGTTTTTTCTTGATATTATAAACTAAAATTATATAAATAGATAATTTAAGTTATATTTGGATATAATCGCCAAAAATAGGGGAATCTTATAGATAGGCTTAAAAGGGTTAAGTTTTATATTTTATAGATGCCGTATTTAAAAACTAAAGGTAATATAAAATATGAAATTTACAGATTTTAACTTAAAATCAGAACTAAACAAAGCTATCGAAGCAGCTGGATTTGTTGAACCAAGTCCAGTACAAAAAGACTCAATTCCAGTTGTACTTGCAGGAAAAGATATTGTAGCACAAGCACAAACAGGTACAGGTAAAACAGCAGCATTTGGTCTTCCATTATTAAATATGATGAAATGTGACGGAAGTGTTGAAGTTGTAGTTGTTGTACCAACAAGAGAACTTGCAATGCAAGTAAGTGACGAATTATTCAAATTTGGTAAGTTTTTAAATGTAAAAACTGCTACAGTTTATGGTGGAAGTTCATACTCAAGACAAATCAAACATGTAGAAGCTGCTTCAATTATTGTTGCAACTCCAGGAAGATTTTTAGATTTATTATCTAAAAAACAAATTGATATAGACCCAAGATTTGTTGTACTTGATGAAGCTGATGAGATGATGGATATGGGATTTTTAGATGATATTAAAGAGATTTTTAATTATTTAAAAAATAGAGAACAAACATTAATGTTTTCAGCAACTATGCCAACACCAATTAAAAAACTTGCAGAGAGAGTTTTAAACGAACCATCATTTATCACTGTAACAAAACAAGAGATGACAAATGCTAAAATTGATCAATCATTTTATGTAGTTGAAGAATACGAAAGAGATGACGCTTTAATCAGACTTTTTGATTATAAAGACCCATCAAAAGCAATTGTTTTCTGTAAAATGAAAAGAGATGTTGATAGACTTGCTACTTATTTAGTTTCACAAGGTTATGCTGCTAAAGGTCTTCATGGAGATATGGAGCAAAGACAAAGAGAAGAAGTAATTCGATCATTTAAATCTGATACATTAGAAGTATTAGTTGCAACTGATGTTGCTGCTCGTGGTCTTGATGTAAAAAATGTTTCTCACGTATTTAACTACCAACTTCCATTTGATTCAGAAAGTTATGTTCATAGAATTGGACGAACAGGTCGTGGTGGTCAAGAAGGTAAGGCTGTATCTATTGTTACTCCTGCTGAATTTAGAAGCTTACACAAAATACAAAAAGATGTTGGTGCAAAAATCGAGAGTAAAATTGTTCCAAATAAAGATGAAGTAAAATTTAAAGCAATTGATGGATTAAAAGAATCTATTGAAGCTCAAAATATTGATGAATCAGTTTACGACATCATTGATTCTTTAAAAGATCAATTTGATCTTTCAACAATCACTTATAAACTAGCTACTATTTTATTAAACCAAAATAGTGTAAAAGGTAAAGATAATATTGGTAAAACTAAAAAAGATATTGAATTTTTACTAGAACGTGCACTAAAAGGTGGCGGTGGAGGAAACTCTAGAGGTAGAGGTGGACGACACAGAGGTGGCCGTGGAGGTGATAGAAATAGAAACCGAAACAGTGGCGGTGGTGATAGAAATAGAAGTGGTGGAGACAGAGGTCGAAGCGGCGGAGACAGAAGTAGAAGTGGCGGAAATAGAGACGCTAACCGTGGTGGTGGAAACAGAGATTCTAGAGGTAGAAGATAGAGTATGACTTTACAGAAAAAAGCAACAGTAGTATCTAGTAGTGTAGCGGCATTTTTAACATTAATTAAATTATCAATAGGGATTGCTAGTGGCTCAGTTGCTGTTTTAGCATCTGCTGTTGATTCTATATTGGATATGTTTGTTTCACTATTTAACTACTTTGCTATTTCTAACTCTGAAAAACCAGCAGATGACCAGTTCAATTATGGTCGAGGGAAAATAGAAGCACTTGCAAGTGTAATTGAGGGCGTTATTATTACGATGTCTGGTCTATTTTTACTCTATACTGCTATCAAAAAATACTATGTAGGAGAAGTATCTCAGTACCTTGATACTTCTCTTATAGTAATGATTATATCACTTTTTATAACTATAGGATTGGTTGCATATTTAAATGCTGTTGCAAAAAAAACCAACAATATGGTTATAAAAGCTGATGCATTACATTATAAAACTGATGTTTGGGTAAATGCTGCTGTTTTATTTTCTTTAGTAGTTGTGTACTTTACGTCATGGGAAATTGTAGATGTTATAATTGGAGCAGCTATTTCTATATTTATTATCTACAGTGCCTACGAACTTATTGAAGAGGGAGTACTGGTTTTATTAGATCGCTCTTTAGAAGAAGAAGTTTCTGAAGATATTATCAAAATATTTAAATCAGAAAAAAAAGTAAATGACCACCATTTTTTAAGAACAAGAACAGCTGGTCAAAACAATTTCGTTGATGTACACTTAGTTTTTGACTGTCTTATAACACTTATGGAAGCACATAGAGTAGTAGATAGGATTGAAGAAAATATAGAAAAGCTAGATACTAGTAAAAATTGGATTATAAATATCCATATGGATCCTTACGACGATTCAGAAATTAATAATCAATAAAACAGTATAATCACGAGCAATATAAAAATATTATTTAATATTATTAAGGAAATGAAAATATGATAACTTGGATGCAAAAACATAAGAAGTGGTTAATTGTAACTATATGGATAAGTACTATAGCATTTGTTGGTGCTGGTTTTGTTGGTTGGGGTAGTTATGACTACGGTAAATCAAATAGTACTGTAGCAATCGTTGGTGACAAAGAGGTTCCAATGAATGACTTACAAAACGAATATAGTGCGTTATACTCGCAGTATCAACAAATGTTTGGAAAAACATTTAATCAAGAGTTAGCAAAACAATTAAAACTTGAAGATGCAGCACTGCAAAGAGTTATTCAAAAATACCTTATTTTAAATTATGCGAAAGATTTAGATCTTATCACAACAGATGCAGAAGTTGCACGTGAATTAGTTAAAATAGAATCATTTTTTAAAGATGGAAAATTTGATAAAAATACTTATATTTCTGTTTTAAAACAAAATAGAAGAACAGTAGTGGAGTTTGAACAACAATTAAAACAAGACCTTCTTGTAGCAAAAGTTCAAAAAATATTTAACATTCCATTATCTAAAAATGAAATTAAAAATGCAAGTTCATTATTGTATGCACAAGATAAAGTAAGTATTAATATCATTGATACAAAAAGTATAACAGTAACAACAACTCAAGAAGAACTTAAAAAGCACTGGGAAGAAACAAAGTTAGACTTTATGTCTCCTGCTGGATTTAAAATAAGTTATACTAAAGTTGAAAATGAAGAAGAAAAAACTAAAAAGCAGATGAAAAAAGTTGCACTTAAACTTTATGTAAAACTAAAAAAAGATGCAAGTATGTTTAAAACAACTGAAACTATCTACGATAACTCGAACTTTTTAAATAAAGAAGATTATGATAAATTAGTAAAAAGTAAAGATGGAGAGTTGTTAAAACCTTTTTATAAAGATAACAACTACTATATAGTAAAACTAATTTCTAAAGTTGCACCTGAAGTATTAGCATATGATAAAGTTCAAGCAGAAGTTAAACTATCTCTTGAGTCGCTAAAAAAAGCAAAACTTTTAGACCAAAAAGCTCAAAAAGTTATCGATAACTTTAAAGGTAGAGATATTGGATACTTAACTAAAGATTTAAAACCAATAATTGATGGACTAAGCAATGAGGAATCAACTAAATTAGTAGAGAGTGTATTTGCATCAGATAAAGTTACAAACTCTTTATCTCTAGAAGATAAAATAGTAGTATACCAAATAACAGAAACAAAACTTGCACCATACGATGAAAAAAATGACAATACAGTTAAATCAGTAATTGAAAATATCAAATTAAACTCTACATACACAGCGTTATTAGAACAGTTAAAAAACAGATACGAAACAAAATCATTTATGAAGGAGTAACAATTGAATAATTCTATTTTAGCAATTGACATAGGGACAACCAATATTATTGCTATAGTTGCTTCAAATGACTTTAGTAATAAAATCAATATCTTAGGTGTTGGTCAAAGTAAAAGTGAAGGTGTACAAAAAGGTAATATCATTGATATTAACCTTGCTAGTGAATCTATAAGAGAAGCTGTGTCAACTGCAAAAAATAGTTCAGGTACTCAAACATCAAAAGCCGTAGTTTCAATCTCTGGAGCTAATACAAAAACATTAAGAAGTAACGGAGTAGTTAATATTCCAAGTGGGCAAATTGCCCACAACGATATAAAACAAGTGTTAAAAATGGCACTTTATAATGCCCAAGTTATAGCTGACTATGAAGTTATTCATGTATTACCTATCTTTTTTCGAGTAGATGATGGTGCAACTATTTCAAACCCTTTAAATATGAATGGTTCAAGAATAGAAGTATCTGTAAATATAATAACAGCTAAAAAGACATCTCTAACAAACGTAAGAAATGCACTAAAACAAGCTGATTTAGAAGTTGATAAATTTGTTTTATCTGGGTATGCAAATGCTATTTCTACATTAGAAGAAGACCAAAAGAAATTAGGTGCCGCTGTTATTAATATCGGTGGAACAACAACACAATTTGTTGTTCAAAAAGGTTCAACAGTTATTTACAATGACTTTTTACCTGTAGGAAGTGAACACATCACAACTGATATCTCTCAAACATTTCATACACCTTTAAGTGCCGCTAATATGATAAAAAAACAATATGCTACACTTTTACCAATTGAAGAAAATGATAATGAACCAAACATTAGAAAAGTAAAACTTCCGATTTTAGGTAATGAGTCTGAATCAAAAGAGATATCACTTGAACAAATTCAACCAATACTTCATGCTAGAATAGAAGAAACACTATGTATTATTCATGATAAACTAGTAGAGAGTGCCGCTATTGAATCTATTGATGGAGGAATTGTTCTAACAGGTGGAATGACATATATCCCAGGAATTAAAGAACTTGCATCATTGATTTTTAATAATATTCCTGTAAAACTTGCAAATCCAAGAAATATACAAAATGGATATATCAACTTCAATGTGCCTACAATGTCAACAATTGTTGGATTACTTTTATATGAATTAGATTGTGAAAATAGTTTTGAACTTGATAGCAATACAAACTTAAGAGAAGAAAATCAGTTAAATAACGCATACCACGAACAAGCACCTACACAAAGTTCTCCGCAACAGTACAAACAACAAACACAACAAGCATCATTAAGTGATATCCAAGAGATTAGTAATATGAAAAAAGATGATGGAAAAAGTAAAAGTATAGGTGGAATTTTCAATAAAATTTCAAGGTGGTTATAATGAATAAAAATCTATTTGATCAAAGAAGTATAACAGTACAAAAACCATCTAAAACACTAGCTCAAAATGAAGCAAAAATTGCTGTAATTGGTGTTGGTGGTGGTGGTTGTAATATGGTAAATCATATGATAAACGAAGGTTCTCATAAGATTGATTTAATTGTTGCAAACACTGATTTACAAGTTTTAAATATATCAAAAGCTCCTAAAAAGATTCAACTAGGTGTTGATTTGACTCGTGGATTGGGTGCTGGTATGCGTCCAGATATAGGAAGAGATTCTGCATTAGAAAACTACAATGAAATTATGGAATCACTAGAGGGTGCTGATATTGTTTTTATAGCTGCTGGTTTAGGTGGAGGTACTGGAACTGGTGCGGCGGCTGTTGTTGCAAAAGCGGCTAAGGAAACTGGTGCATTAACTGTTTCTGTTGTAACTAAACCTTTCAAATGGGAAGGTAAAAAAAGAATGGGTCTAGCTAATTTAGGACTAGAAGAGCTTAAAAAAGTTAGTGACTCAATTATCATCATACCAAATGATAGATTAAGACATATCGTTGAAGAAAATATTGGGATGAAAGATGCCTTTAAAGTTGTAGATGATGTCCTTTATCAAGCAGTAAATGGTATGAGTGAAGTTATTTTAAAACCTGGTAGCGATGATATCAATGTCGATTTTGCAGATGTTAAAACAATCATGCAACATAAGGGTATGGCTATCATGGGTATTGGTAAGGCAAAAGGTGATGATGCAGCTATGGATGCACTAGAGCTTGCTATTAAATCACCATTATTAGATGAGATTTCATTAAGTGGAGCAAAAGGTATCATGATACATTGGACAATCAATCCAAATGTTTCTATGTTTGCTATTGGTGATGTTATGGAAAATATCAATGATGCACTCTATGGAAATCCTGATATTATTTTTGGTACAACAACAGATGAAAATCTAGCAATTGATGAGATTAAAATTACTATTGTGGCAACTGGTTTTGAATCTGCGGATGAAAGAGAAGAACAAGAAGCAGAACAAGCACATGCACAAAAAGTTTCTTCTCATGTAAATACAAGAGCAAATGAAGAGGAAAATCATTATGATTTACCACCTTTAATGAGAGGATACTCTATTAAATTTAATCTATAAATTTATTTGTTCTATAAAAAAAGGGGAGTATAGATATCTATACTCCCCTTTTTTATTTCTACTTTATAATATAAGTTTAAAACTCAACAGTAAATCCTCTATCAAATTTATCAAAGTCCTTATAAAACTCAACTTTTTTTGGACTGAACTGTTCCATATATTTTCCAAGTGGTTTTTTCTGATCATAACCCATCTCACAATATAAGTATGGTATCCCTCTTTGTTTTGTATCATTAATGATATCTATAAGAAGCTCATCACCAGCTTCTCCACCAAAAAGTGCATTTGATGGCTCATACCTTACATTTAAAGGTAACTTATAGTTGTTGGCTATATATGGAGGATTTGAGATACATAAATCAAACTCTTCATCGTCTGATATATTTGTATATAGATCACTTTTTATGAATGTGATTTTATCTTCCACTCCAAATTTTTTGGCATTTCTTTGTGCTAATTCTAGTGCTTTATCATTTATATCAACTGCAATTATTTCTATATCATCCAATAAAACTGCCAACATAACAGAGATGATACCACTACCAGTACCAATCTCAATTACTCTAGCGTTACTTTGCTTTTCTTTTATAGTTCTCAAAAGATTCTCAGCTTTTTCAACTAGTATTTCAGTCTCTGGACGAGGTATGAGTACTCCATCAGCCACTTCAAAAACCTCTCCATAAAAACTAGCTCGTTTTGCTATGTATTCTAATGGATAATTCGTAGCTCTTTTTTTAACTAACTTCTCTAACTCTTTTTGACAAGTACACTCTTTATCATAGTTCAAATGTAACCAAATAGTGTTTTGCCCCACAAGGTGAAGAATAAGTATCTCCACCTCTTTTTGTGGTATGTGTGTGACCTCTCTTAAAAGTGGTGCAAGCTCTTTTATAATTTGTTTGTATGTTTTCAATATTTTCCTTCGTGTAATTTATTTTTAACCTTGACAGGTCACACTAATTATTGTATGATTTTATCACAATTCCCTGCTTGTCAGGACTATCCCCTTTTTTAAGGGGAGAAAATCATATTTCAAATAATTCTTTGATTCTTGTATCTTTAATTTATTTTTAAAATAAACTTGATTCCTTTTTATATTTTTGTTATAATTCTTCTATGGTGCCCAGTAAGTCTTTATCCTTTGAGGTAAAGTCTGGGACATATTTATCTTTCAAATATTTCATCAATATCATCAAGTTCTATTTTAGAAGTATCTATTGTAGTACTTTTAGTAGCATTACTTGTTATCTTCTTCTTTTTAAATAAATCATAACCTATCATATCTTTAACGGAATCAATTCCATCATTTATTGCTTTATTTTTAGCTTTATTAAAATCAATATTACTTTTAATATATTGATAATCTTTATTATTAGAATAATATAGAGAATTTAATCCTATCTCTTCTAATGATTTTTCAATATAATTTTTACTTTGCTCCTCTAAATCATTTAAAATTAATTCTTCGATTTTTTGCATTGTATTATCAGTAGGATAAAACTCAGTACTATAAAAATGATCATTATCTAATAAATATTTTTCACATACATTC
>Ga0193964_1001009_pt1 | contig 12843 bp, 12 predicted proteins | sample FB_7_MG_FD_140323 | JGI IMG/M metagenome (GOLD analysis project Ga0193964, IMG submission 140323) | Microbial mat bacterial communities from the Broadkill River, Lewes, Delaware, United States - FB_7_MG | ecosystem: Environmental > Aquatic > Freshwater > River > Microbial mats | place: USA...
AGCATCTTCGATACCTTTTGCTTCTTCAACAGTGATAACACCATCTTTGCCCACTTTTTCCATAGCCTCAGCAATCAAATTACCAATAGCCTTATCAGAGTTTGCAGAGATAGTTGCAATTTGAGCAATCTCTTTTTTGCCACTTACATCTTTTGCCATCTTTTTAAGCTCTTCGATGATAGCATTAGAGGCTTTATCCATTCCTCTTTTTACTTCAATAGGGTTAGCTCCAGCGGTGATGTTTCTAAGACCCTCTTTGAAGATAGAGTGAGCAAGAACAGTAGCTGTAGTTGTACCATCTCCTGCTTCATCAGCAGTGTTACTTGCTACCTCTTTTACAAGTTGTGCACCCATGTTTTCTAGCGTATCAAGTAGCTCTATCTCTCTAGCTACACTTACACCATCTTTTGTAATATGTGGTGCACCATAGCTTTTTTGGATAAGTACATTTCGTCCTCTAGGTCCCATTGTTACTTTTACCGCATCTGCTAACTTCTCTACACCACTATACAAACCATTTCTTGCTACATCAGAATAAAATATCTCTTTAGCCATTATATATATTTCCTTTTTTTATTAATTATTGTTTTTATTTATTATTGAAGAATGCCCAAAATATCGTCACTTGTCAAGATTAGAAGCTCTTGGTCATCAAGTGTAATCTCAGTACCACCATATTTGCCAAATATAACTGTATCACCTTCATTAATACCCTCATCAAGTGCATCAGGTCCTACTGCTATTACTTGACCTTGTTGTGGCTTTTCTTTGGCTGTTCCTGGTAAAATGATACCTGAAGCAGTAGTAGTAACCTCAGGGGCTCTTTGTATTAATACTCTATTTGCTAATGGTTTAAAACCCATTGTATCTCCTTGATAAATTTTTGTTATTGTATCAATTAAAATGTAAATATAGATAAAATTTCAAAAATACTTGACAATAAAAGGATATTCTGATATTATTCCGTCTCTTCAAACAAAGTGGTAAGGTAGCTCAGCTGGTTAGAGCGCTGGTCTCATAAGCCGGAGGTCGGGGGTTCGAGTCCCCCTCTTACTACCACTTCAATCAATATTCCTTATCTAATTATACTTATGCTATGATTCAAAAAAGAGTTCACGAGTGTTTATAGTTCAAAAATCATTAATTTTCATACTATTGTCTATCTGCTTTTCTACAAGCATACTCTATGGTACTGTCTTAGAAGCTCAATTTGAAAAAATTGATAGAGATGAAGCAATACTCCTCTCGATTATAAAGAGAGAGCAAAATGCTATACTCAAAAGAGAGAAAGAAGAAAGAGCTATTGCTTTAAAAAAAGCTAGAGAGAGACTTATTACTGCAAAAATTAATCTATCCAATCAGAGAATGGAAGTTTTTCGTGGAGATGAGTTACTCTATAATTGGAAAGTATCAACAGCACGAAGAGGCTACAGAACACCTTTGGGAAAATATAAACCCCTCTATCTTGTCAAAATGCACTACTCAAGAAAATATCACAACTCACCAATGCCACACTCTATATTTTTTAATGGTGGATATGCTATTCATGGAACAAACTCTATTGGTCATTTAGGCAAAAAGGCTTCTCATGGTTGTGTTAGGCTTCACCCAAAAAATGCACAAAAACTCTTTACCTTAGTGTTAAAGTATGGTAAAAAAAATACCTCTATAGAGATTATAAAATAACTCTATCAAAAAATAAATATCAAAAATCTACTCTTTTTATTATTTTATATTATACTTATTATAAAATTAACTATAATATAAGCTAAGTAGGACTAGAATACTTATAGAAACTAAGTAAAATACTACTTAGCCTAATACAAATTTCAAAAAATAAAGGATAGTTATGTTTGACCATTTGTTAGATGACCTCAAAGCTGTTGGTGGGTATAAAGCTGCTGCTGTATTGGATGCAACAGGAGAGATATTAGTATCTGATGCTTCTAATTTGAAAGGTGATTTAGATATGGCGGTTGCTGTATTTAATGATATTTTTAGCACAGGACACAAAACTGTACATAAACTCTCTTTAGGGATGATGAAAACTATGCAGTTTATGACCTCTGATGGTGTTGTTTTGATGGAGTGTTCAGGAGCTGATGAGAGGATTCACCTTCACCTATTCGTAATTTTAGGTGCCGAGGGTAACCATGCACTTGCAAGAATGCAGATGACAAAAATAATTCCTAAAGCTGTAAATGAACTCACTGCATAGGTATTAAAAGGGAATCAAAAACATATCTCTCTTATTTTTATATTTAATAGAGACTATTTAAGGTTCTTTTTTGTACAATCCATAAAGATGTATATGGTTAAAGTATATATTATATTGAACTAAAATTTTCAAGGAGTATGTTATGTTAGATACGATACTAGATGATGTCAAGGAAGTAGGTGGTTATAAAGCTGCAGCAATTTTGGACTCAACAGGTGAGGTTTTAATCTCTGATGCCTCTAACCTTAAAGGTGATTTGAATATGGCTGTTGCTGTTTTTAATGATATTTTTGTTACTGGACACAAAACTGTCTCTAAACTCTCTCTTGGCATGATGAAAAATATGCAGTTTATGACTTCTGATGGTATTATTTTGATGGAGTGTTCTGGTGCTGATGAGCGTGTACATATTCATATGTTCGTTATTCTTGGTGGAGAAGGAAATCATGCACTTACTAGAATGCAAATGGCAAAAGCAATTCCTAAAGCAGTCTCTGAACTCACGGCATAATATACAAGAGTCATCATAATTTATGGTGACTTTTTTTTTTACTTTTTACACTAAATTACAAAAAAATTCTACTATCATTTCTTTTTAATGTTAGGATAATCTCCACTAAGCTATAATGAAAAATTAATCTATTTTACTATAAGTAATATTCCAGATAAAAATATATAGTATCAAGGGCATCGTAACTATGAGAACTTTTAAAAAAGAGATCAAGGGTGAAGCACTCTTATCATTAGTATTAAATACTGCTGACCATATTAAAGATGAAGAGGATATTATTTATATTGTCCAACGCATTGAGAAGATGTGTATAGAAGCATTTTCTGCTGAATGGGCCATTGTATGGTTTAAAGATATGGAAAGTGATGAACTCTATAGTCAAACTGTAGACAAATCTACTAAAATACAAATCAGTACAAAAAAAGGTCTAATTAGCCAATCTTATAATAGTAAAAAAGCTATTTTATTTAAACATGCTGTAACTGAACGAGAGTATGATGATAGTATTGATAATGCCTTAAATGTTAATCAAAAAGATATTATTTTTGCTCCTGTTGTTGCAAAAAATGGAACTATTATTGCAATATTTCAAATCTCTAATAATATTAAAGATATTCAACAATTCACAGAGGGAGACTTGGGTAAACTAGGAGTAATCAATACACACATTACACCTATTCTTAAACTTATTCAAAATGGTACTCTTGATACTACCAATCTCAACCACAGTCCAAAAGTCTTTAACTCTAAACTAGAAGAGACAATCAAACAACTTACCCTAGAGAAAGAACAGGCAGAACACGCTATGGTCTCTAGCACTCGCTTCTTGGCAGAAGTTGCTCATGAAATTCGTACACCTATGAATGCTGTTATGGGATTTTTGGAACTCTTGCAGATTGATGAGACAGATGAGGACAAACAACTCTATTTAGACACAGCTCTAAAAAGTGGTGCTATGATGGTGGCATTAGTCAATGACCTCTTGGATTTTGCCAAAATAGAGCAAGGGATGATGGAGTTAGAGTCTTTGGTCTTTAATCCTATTGAAGAGTATACAAGTATGGGACCACTCTTTTCGAGTCGTATGAAAAAAAGTAATCTCTTTTTCCATACCTTTATTGATCCAAATATGCCTGTCAAAATCAAGAGTGACCCCCACCGCGTCAAACAGATTCTCTCTAACCTTATAGGAAATTCTGTTAAATTTACACCCAAAAATGGAAAGATTTTACTTAGTGTTCTCTATGATAAGAAAAAACAAGCAATTATTTTTAGTGTTGCTGATACAGGAAAAGGGATTGCAAAATCCAAACAAAAAAAGATTTTTGAGGCATTTAAACAAGAAGACAAATCTACCTCTCGTGAATATGGAGGGACAGGATTAGGACTCTCTATTAGTCAAAAACTAGCCAACCTCTATGGCTCTACCTTGGAAGTAGAGAGCCAAGAGGGCAAAGGGAGTACTTTTTTCTTTTCTCTTCCTCTTGATGGAAAGATTATAGATAGTGCTATGAGATATGATACATCCCTCTATAATAAGATTGAAATCAAGCTTATCTTTAAAGAGACCTGCCAAACAACAGCTTCGATACTTCGTAAATACTTTGATGCCTTTAAAATTCCTACTAAACAGATTAATAATTTGGATAACTGGGAGAGTGTAGAGACAGACACTACACATATATTCTGTGGAAAAGATACCATAGACAAAGAGGCTATCCAAGAGATGTTGGAGCATGGAATTACTGTTGTAATTATGAAAAATGATATTTTCAAAAACTATAAAGAGGGTCTGAAAGGGAGCATTCATGAACTCCCTTGTGCTTTTGGTCCTGATAAACTCTATAATGTAATGTTTGGTCGTGACCTCCTGCGAGAGATGAGTGACTCTATAGGAGAAAAAATTGTAGCTTTAGTAGTCGATGATAATACTATTAATATACAATTTTTAAAGGCTGTATTGGGTCGTTTGAGTATAGATATAGAGGGAGCTGACAATGGAAAAGTAGCCGTCAAAGCCTATACAGATGCTATAGAGCAGGGACGAGGATATAATATTATCTTTATGGATGAGCATATGCCTATTATGACAGGAGTAGAAGCTACTCAGAAAATTTTAGAGATAGAGAAGAAAAAAGGGTATGCACATACTCCTATTATAGGACTTAGTGGAGACTCTACAGAAGAGCATCGTATGCGATCTATAGAAGCAGGAATGGATGACAGTATCACAAAACCCGTTCATGTCAAGGATATATCTTCTATTCTTGAAAGATTCTTAAACCATAAATAGAAAAAAGGAGTTATAAATGAGAATATCTAAACCAATAATAGTAGGAATAAGTGCGTTAATGTTAGCTGGGTGTTCAGGCTCATCAGTAGGACCAAATACTCAAGGAGGCATAGCAGCAGGAGCAGCTACAGGAGCTCTTCTTGGAGGAGTACTAGGTGGTTCTGGAAGAGATATGGCTCTAGGAGCAGCATTGGGTGCTGTAGCTGGTGGTGCTATTGGATATAACCTAGACCAACAAGCCAATGATATAGCAAGGTCTCTAGGCACAGGAGTCAACAATGACCCTCTAGCATATCTTGACCCCAACCAAGACTTAATTGTCTCAAATAATGGAAAGTATGTCAAGGTTATGTTTCGTGATAGTATGATGTTCTCCACAAACTCCTCTAGGCTTACCTCTAGTGCCTCATATAAAGTAGGCAAAGTAGCTAATATCCTCAAACAGTACCCACAAACAATTGTTGAGACAGCAGGACATACAGACAAAAGAGGTGGCTATAATCACAATATGAACCTCTCAAAAGAGAGAGCAAAGAGTGTAGCTAATAGACTCTATAGTAGTGGTATTCAAAACAATAGCTATGTTACAGGATGCTCCTATAGTAAACCACTTGTTGAGAATAGTTCAAGCAGTAATATGGCTCTTAATAGACGCGTTGAAGTCTACCTCTATCCAAATAATAATGTTCGTGTAGATGCATGTAGATAGAGAGATTTTTTCTCTTTTGGGTAAGATAGATTTTATCTTACCTCTCACTCCCTTATAAAATTCCTCTTTTTATTTTTTTATGACATTTTTATGGTAAACTTAATATAAGTCAATACTTAATAAGGAGTACTACAATGAAAAGTTTATGGTTAAAAATAGCCTTAGTGTGGATGGTAGCATTCTCTGCGGTGAGTGCAAGTGAGAATCCAAAAGCCGTTATTATCTTTGATGCCTCAGGGAGTATGTGGGGGCAGATTAATGGTGTGACCAAGATAGAGATTGCTAGAGATACCCTAAAAAATGTTCTCAAAGAGTGGAATCCTAATGTAGAACTAGGACTTACGCTCTATGGGCATCGTTCCAAAGGTGACTGTAATGATATAGAGACCGTTATTCCTGTGGGCAGGGTAGATAAAGAGAGTATAATCGCTACAGTGATGCGTATCAAACCCAAAGGCAAGACACCCCTAAGTCGCTCTTTGAAAAAGGTAGCCAAAGAGATTAAATATACCCAAGAGAAAGCGACTATTATCCTTATCTCTGATGGCAAAGAGACTTGTGACCCAAATCCTTGTAGAGTTGCCAAAGAGTTAGAAAAAAATGGTATAGATTTTGTGGTGCATGTTATCGGCTTTGATGTAGATAAAAAAACTGCCCAAGAGTTAGGATGTATCGCCAAAGCTACAGGTGGTGAGTACTTTCCTGCCAAAAATGCAACAGCACTTAATAATGCTATGAAGAGTATAGTCAAAAAAGTCGAAATAGCAGAGCCTAAGCCCATCTCTAAACCTATAATTAAAAAACTCAAAAATAATATAGAGGTCTCTGCATCAGAAAAAGTAGGTGGCAAGTGGGTCAAGGCCTACCACCGCATCTATAGAGCCCAAAATGGAAAAAAAGTCGATAGGCAACTCACAAGTGTCAACTCTACAAAAAAATATGCAGGAGAGACTCTACTTGATGAGGGGTCTTATCTCTTGCAGTCAGAGTATAATGAGTTCAAAGTACAAACACCTTTTGAGATACAAGCAGGTGAGGTAACCAAACTACATATAGCTATGGGACAAACTGGAACTATAGAAATCTCTGCATCAGAAGAGAAGGGTGGCAAGTGGGTCAAAGCCTACCACCGTATCTACAAAGTAATAGATGGAGTCCAAGATGAGAGGCAAACCAAAGGCATCTCTTCATACAAAGATAAAGTTGGAGATGCTCAAATTGCTATAGGAAAATATATTGTCAAATCAGAATATAATAAGTTCAAAAAAGAGACCCCATTTGAGATAAAAGCAGGTGAGACTACCAAGATAAAAGTTATTTTTACTCAATTTAGTTTGGGAGCAAACTGTTCTAATCCACAAGAAAAAGTAGAGTATGAACTCTATGCTAGTAGTGGACAGCTTATTTATGAGAAGAGTAGTGAGTGTTCTAATTTACTCAAAGTAACTCTTGATAGTGGCAACTATACAGTAGAAGCAAAAATTAGCACTGGAGTCAAAGAAGCTAAGTTTGAGGTAGGAGCTGGGCATCCAACGAAATTACTCTTAGATTTGACAAACCTCAATCACCAAGAAGAGATAGAAGCCGATAGCCCTGCAATACAAATACAACAAGAACTCAATAGTAGTTCAACTATAGGAGAATAATTATGATAAAAGTAATAAAAATTTCATTAGCGGTAATCGTAGTAAATAGTCTGTTAGTTGGGGCTAATATCCATCAAAAGTATGATATAAAAAGTGCTAAGATACTCTATAAAATATCAGGTTCTGGAGATATTATGGGAGTAGTTACAAAAGCTACAGGAGAGAAGAGCGTTGTTTTTGATGACTTTGGAGCCAAAGAGTTGATTGAGGAGAAGAGAGAAAATAGTAGTAGTATAGGAGGAGATAATAAAGTAGATACCCTCCATACTATAACTTATAGAGATAAGTCTCTCGTCTCTATAGCTGATATGGAGAAAAAGAGAATAACCTATACTCAAAATATTGCCATAGATATGATGGGAGCCTCTACAGAGAATACCGCACAACAGATAGGTAAAAATATGATGCTACAGATGGGAGGGCAAAAAATAGGTACAGATACTATCCTAGGCTATAAGTGTGATGTATGGTCTATGATGGGAACCAAACAGTGTCTCTACAAAGGTATTGTCCTCAAAATAGAGACAGATATAATGGGTATCAAAAGTAGTGAAGTAGCCACCAAAATTACATTTGATATAACTACAGATAAGAGTACATTTGCTTTGCCCAATTTTCCTATCTATGATATGGAAGGGAACAAAATAGACAAAAGTGAACTCCTAAAAGATGCCAAAGAGGCTTCAAAAGAGAGAGTCCATACTATGCCAAAAAATTTACTCTCACAAATGAAAGCAAAACTTCTCTCTCAGGAGAGTACAATGGTCTTTGCAAAAAAATGTCTTAGGAGTGCCAATAGTCTCAAAGAGGCAAATATCTGTAACCAAAAAGCTAATCGAATGAGTGGTGAGAGTGAAGAGGATTTTGAAGAGTGGGATAAAGCAACCAAAAAAGAGATTTTAGGATTTATTGACCAAGGTCTCGACCAAATAGAGTGTATGAAAAAAGCAAAAAATATGGGTGAGGCACAATACTGTATACCTCAAGAGTAGAAGTGAATTGAGTAGAGGCTAGTTCCACTCTATATAAGTTTTGGCTGTAGAGATGTCATTGTAGAGAAACTTCTCTTCACCCTGCTTTGTCTCTACCGTTATAGAGCTATTATTAGCCTCTTTTAAAATACCTTTAACTCTCTCTTTGGAAGGGATTTTAAGTTTTATCTTTTCACCTATAGCATTTTGAAAATGTGCAGGTTTCGTGAGCTTTCTCTCTATTCCTGGAGAACTTACCTCTAAGCGGTAGCGAGAATTCATTGGTGGATGTACATCAAGAAATGGTGAGAGTTCATTAGAGATAGTTGCACACAAATCCAAAGAGACTCCCCCCTCTTTTGTAATATAGACTCGAAAGATTGTCTCTTCAAACTCTGTAACTACTTCACTATCATAAAAAATAGCATCATTACCATTAATAATTTTCTCTATCTCTTTATCAAGATTCATCACTCTCTCCTTTTGAATCTCTTTTTGCAATTTGCTTAAAAAGTTCTTCTATTCGTATAGTTTTTTCTAGCTGTTGGTCAAATTCAAAAGTAAATCTAGGAGCTTTAAACCACCCCTCACTCTGCTTACAATGGTTTTGAATATATCCTGAAACACTCCGAAGTTGTTTGAGTGCTTCTTGTTGCTCTTTGGGTGAGAGGAATGAAGGCTCTAAATAGACCTTTGCATCACTTCGTCCTTTGGAGCAGACAACATCTACAACAAGTAGAGAGTTTATACGGCTATCATCGAGTGTAGTAAGTGCCTCAGGGATAATCTCCTTGAGTACAGACTCTACACGGTGTCTTTTAATCTCCTCTTGGGTCATAGAGAAACTTGCTCCTCTACATCCTTAAATGTCTCAATAATATCCCCTGCTTTGAGGTCATTATATTTATCCATCATAATACCACACTCATAGCCATTTTTGACCTCTCTAGCATCTTCTGTAAATCGTTTCAAAGAGGAGATACTGCTTGTGTATACCACAACACCATCTCGAATAATCCGTGCATTACTTCCACGAATAATAGAGCCATCAATAACTTTGGACCCAGCAATGGTTCCCACTTTGGCTACAGTAAAGGTCTCACGAACCTCTGCTTGACCTGTTACCTCTTCAGTAATAACAGGACTCATCATACCACCAAGAAGTGCTTTTACATCATCAAGAAGGTCATAGATAATAGAGTAAGAGCGAATCTCTACACCTAACTCTTTTGCTTTCTTCTTTACACTTCCTGTAGGACGAACATTAAACCCAAGGATAATAGAGTTTTGACTCGCATCACAAAGTGTTACATCACTCTCTGTCACGCCACCTACACCCTCATGAATAATATTAACTTTTACCTCTTCATTTTTGAGTTTCTCTAAACTACCTTTGATAGCTTCTAGTGACCCATGAACATCTGCTTTGATAATAACAGGAAGAGATTTAAGTTGCCCCTCTGCGATAAGTGCAGAGAGATCATCAAGAGTTGCTTTAGTACTTTTTGATAGCTCTTTAGAACGAGCATACTCAGCTCTTTTCCCTGCTAACTCTTTTGCTTCTCTCTCACTTCCCATAACAAGCATAACTTCACCAGATGAAGGCACTTCACTAAGTCCTACAATAGCAGCAGGTGTACTCGGTCCAATCTCTTTCATTGTAGCACCCATATCGTTACGCATAGCACGGACACGACCATAAGTATTACCCACAATTACACTATCGCCTACACGAAGTGTACCATTTTGAACAATTACATTAGCTACAGGTCCAAAGCCTTTCTCTAAAGAACTCTCAACCACAACTGCTTTTGCATCTCTTGAAGGGTCTGCAAGAAGCTCCATCACTTCTGATTGAATCAAAATAGTATCCAAGAGTTCATCTATCCCCTCACCACTATGAGCAGATACATTCACAAACTCTATCTCACCACCCCACTCAACAGCCAAAACATCCATCTCTGCTAATTGTGATTTGACCATCTCTGGATTTGCACTCTCTTTATCTATCTTATTGATAGCCACAATCATAGGTACATCTCCTGCCTTCGCATGAGAAATTGCCTCTCTTGTTTGAGGTTTTACACCATCATCTGCTGCAACAACAATAATAACTATATCTGTAGCCTGTGCCCCTCTTGCTCTCATCTCTGTAAAGGCAGCATGTCCTGGTGTATCAACAAAAGTAATCTTCTTACTATTTTTTTCTACTTGATATGCACCTACATGTTGCGTGATTCCACCAGCCTCTTTATCTACAACTTTTGTTTCTCTAATTTTGTCAAGAAGAGAAGTCTTTCCATGGTCGACATGCCCCATTATAGTAATAACAGGTGGTCTCTCTACAGAATTTTCATCAGCTATATTATCATAAGCAGTTACATAATTGAGTGCATCTAATGGATTAATTGTTGTTACTTCAACTTCAAACTCTTCAGAGAGAATCTCAATATCATCTTTATCTAAAAAGTCATTTTTTGTAACCATAGTTCCAAGTGTAAAGAGAACTTTTACTACCTCTCCAACACTTCGCCCTACTTTCTCTGCAAACTCATAGACTCTTACATTTTCAGGAATCTCAACTACAGAAATCTTCTCACCACTCTCTTCTGATTTAACATATTTACGCTTCTTGCCTCCACGACGAATTGATCGCTTCTGCTGTGGTCTAAAGGTATTTGTACCTACCCCTCTTTTTTTCTGTTCGGCTTTGCGTCTCTCATCTTGGCGTTTCATCTCTTCATAGATATTCTTATCAGAGAAGTCCAAAAGTACTACCTCTGCATCATTGTAGACTTCATCACTTCCACTAAACTCTCTGTTACTCATAATCTCTAGCTTTTCACCACTCTCTTTTGCTTCAGCAATCTTCTTTGTCTTTTTCTTTTTGGAGACAAATGGAGTACTATCTGCCATACGAATAGTTTTCTTTATAGGAGCGGGTTTTGCCTTCTTGACAATAGTAATGCCTCCTCTAGAGAGACCTCTTCTTTTTGGCTTTACAGATTCTTTTACTTGAGACTCCTCATCTACTGAAGTCTCTTCAACTTTTTTACGAGAAACAGCTGTAATACCTTTTCTTTTTTTAGGAACAATTTTTTTTACTTCAGGAGTCTCTACCTCTTCTTTAGGTACTTCTACTACTTCTGGAGTCTCTTCTTTTTCAGGTACTGGTGCAACAGGAGTCTCTTTTGGAATTTTAGGTGTAACTTTGATGCTACTCTTCTTCTCTTTAGGGACTTTTGCTACTTTTGGAATCTCTTTTGGCTCTTCTACTTCTTTTGGCTCTTCTACTATCGTTACTGTAGGCTTTGGCTTTTCTACTTTTCTAATCTTTTTTACAACAGTAATTTTAGATTTTTGTACAGGTTTTTTATAATTACTAGGCAATGTGCCACTAATAGCATAATCTACAAGTATACCTGCTTCTTCCATACTAATGGAACTATTGGCTACCTTTACATTAAAACCTAACTCTTTGGCTTTTCCCAATAACTCTGCATTAGAGAGACCAGCTTCTGCTGCAATCTCTTGGATTTTAACTTTATCCATTCTTAACTAACTCCTTTAAAAACTTAATAAACCGTTCTTTGTCTTGCTTAAAACGCTTCGTTAAACCTTTGATTTTTTGTTCATTGTTGATACACTCATGACAGATATAAAAGCTCCGACCACTCCCTTGATAGGTTACTATCGTATTCTCTTTTTGTTGTAGTCTAATTAAGCTCTTTTTATCAGCTCTTTGACGACAAGAGAGACACATTCTCGTCGGTTTTCTTTGTTTTATTGAATGCATTGATATTATACCTAAAAAGAGATTAACTCTTTGTTGTAACGCCGTAATTATCAAGAGCCTTATTCAAAACTCTAAATTGTGGAAATCTATATTGAAGTACTTTTGTAATTTTATCAGCATCACAACTATAACATAAGGTGAAGAAAGTTGAACCACTTCCTGAGAGTGTACTCATCAATGCTCCATGCCTTAAAGCTAGTTTTTGAACCTCAAAGAGTTCGGGCATCATCTTCATTCGTCTACTTTGATGGAGTCTATCTTTGGAGGCAATACGCAAAAGATCCCAAGACTCACTCATAAACAAAGAGGTCATAAATGCAGCTCTTGAGAGAGAGTAGATTGTCTCCTCTTTTTTGTACATCTTTGGAAGTATCGTACGAGAGCGTGCTGTAGAGATGGTTTTATCTGGAATCACTACAACAGCTCTTAGAATATCAGGGAGTCTTCTTTTTTTGCTATAGACTCTATCTTGTTCCACACAAGCCACATTAAACCCTCCCATAACAGCAGGTGTAATATTATCAGGATGATTTTCATAAATCAATGCTCTATTTAGTATCTCTCTTTTGTTATACTTGATTCCTGCTGCTACATACGAAGCAGTAATAGAGGCAACAATAACCGCCGAAGAGCTTCCTAAACCTCTGGATATAGGAATTTTATTATTAAACTCAAAACGAAAGATAGGCTCTTTATTTG
>Ga0193964_1001012_pt1 | contig 12819 bp, 7 predicted proteins | sample FB_7_MG_FD_140323 | JGI IMG/M metagenome (GOLD analysis project Ga0193964, IMG submission 140323) | Microbial mat bacterial communities from the Broadkill River, Lewes, Delaware, United States - FB_7_MG | ecosystem: Environmental > Aquatic > Freshwater > River > Microbial mats | place: USA...
ATTAAGATATATTTGTAAAATATAAAAAAATTTACAAAAAAATGAGACAATATCAAAAAGTTATTCCAAAAATTTTATACTCAATTTTCTTATCTTGAAATTGAACAGGCTTTAGAGTGTTTTGCCCTTTTTGGAGGGATACAATCAAAAATAGATTTTGATTTTTTTGATGATATTGATGAGATGATACTCCACCATATAATTGTAAACTTTCATACCACAAAAGAGAGTATCTCCCCCTCCTATCTCCTAGAGGCACCCTACTCTACTATTCTCAAAGCCATAGCCAAAGGAGATGGTAAACTCTTGAATGTATTCAAACGAGCCAAGATAGGCGAACTTATAGGAAATACTCTTATAAATGAACTCAAATCACTCAATATAATCACTCTCGAAGAGTCCAGAGAAGCCCCTCTAAAACAACACCCTAAACAGAAAATCAAAAAACACCTTCGTGCATACCGTATACAGCCTAAAGTACGCTTCAGACACCCATTTATGCGATTTTGGTTTGGTTTTGTAGAACCCTATAAAAGAGAGTTACAAGAGGGTAAAAGTGATAATTTTTGGAATAACTATTACCAACATCGTGATAGGTGTGGGAGTTTGGTGTTTGAACAGCTCTCAAATGAACTCATAGAGTTACTCTATAGACAAAAAGGAGATTTACTTATAGAAAAAGGGAGTTTTTGGAATCAATATAGTGAATTTGATCTTCTTGCAAAAACAAAAAGTGGGAAGGTACTCTTGGGTGAGTGCAAGTATAAAGGTCGTAAAGTATGCAAAAATGAACTCACAAAACTCAAAGAGAAAGCAGGAGTATCAAATATAGAGGCTGATACTTTTCTTCTCTTCTCTTTGAATGGATTCTCTAATGAGTTACTACAAAATAGAGAAAAAAATCTTCTACTTCTTCAAGCTGAGGATTTCAAAAAACTCCTCTAGCTTTGGCTATCCATATAACTTTTAATAGCTTTTTTCAATCGAGTAAGCTCTTTTTTGTAACTATCTACATATTTATGGAGTAGGTGTTGGTTGTTATAGATAAAGAGCTTATGTATCTCATTAACTTGCCAGAACATATCCTTAGCACCAATTGCACCTGTAAGCCCTTTCATATCAAGGCTAAGCATCTTAATCTGCTCACTACGATTCTCTTTGACAAGCTTCTCAAACGCATCACCACTCTCTCCATAAGCTTCTAAGAACTCATTAAGAACTTCTATATAGATAGCAGGATTACCATTAGCATACTTAATTCCCTCTTCTATATCAAGTCCATCAATCTCTACAGGCTCCTCCTCTATAATAGCAGGTCGGCTACTTGTCATATTAATATCAAGGAATAGCTCAAAAGCACTATACATTTTGCCCATATTAAGTGGCTTAGACAAAAATGCATTCATCCCACAGTTATACATTTTTTGGACTTCACTATCTAGCACCAAAGCAGTAAAAGAGACTATAGGCAAATCATTAAAACGACCTGTTTTTCTAATCGCTTCGGTAGCAGCATATCCATCCATAACAGGCATATTTATATCCATTAATACCAAATCAAACTCTTTCTCATCCACAGTAATAAAATTGAGTGCTTCAAGACCATTATTAGCAATTGTAATATTAATACCTGATTTATCCAAAATATTAATAAGGACTTTTTGATTAATTAGATTATCCTCAACTAAAAGAATAGAAGAGCCTTCAAAATCTGCAAAATGTTCTCGTCTAATATTCTCTGCCTCTTCGAGTGCCTCTTGATGTGTGAAGACTTTATCTCTCTTTACCTCACCAACTACTGGTAGATGTTTTGGAATATCATCATGGTAGAGGTCAATTAAGAGGTCAAATATTCTCTCTTGATTGAGTGGTTTACTGAGCTTTCTATCTGAAATATCATTTGCTAAAGTATTACTCTCTTTGTTCAACAGAGAACTCAAAGCTATTACCTTCAGACCATTCTCTTTGCCAATACCTTCCAGATAATCTACAGTTTTTTCCAAATACTGCACAATATCAGGCGTAAAGAGTTGGTCATCAAGAACTACAATATCATACTCTGTTAGGTGTAAAGCATCTTTATTAAAATCAATATCAGAGATTACATTCACATCATAATCAAAATATCTAAACATATTTCTAATAGCTAAAGCAGAGTTATAACTCTTATCAGAGATTAAAATCTTTTTTGTTTGGGCAATCTTCTCATAGAGGATATAATCTCTCTCTTGTGTCATCTCTGCGACTTCAATAGGTAACACTACAGTAAATGTTGTCCCTTTCCCCTCTATGCTCTCAACATCTATCCTACCTTGCATAAGGTCAACAAGCTGTTTTGTTACAAAAAGACTTAAGCCTACATACTCTTTGTTATCATCATCATAATATGGCTCATAAAGAGTCTCTATCTCTTTAGCAGAGATACCATGACCTGTATCACTTACTTTAAATTCAAACTCTACTTCATCTTCCATAGTCTCAAACAGAGTAATCTCTAACTTAATCTCACCCTCATTGGTATTCATCATACCATACTCAATAAGATTACTCAATATCTGTCCTAGATGCAGAGAGTCTCCAATAAGATAGCGAGGTACATTATGGTCTATATCAAATATAATCTCTGTATCACTCTGTGTAAAGTGCATATTAATAGAACCAGAAATCTCATTGAGTACATTATTGAGATTGAACTGGTCGTGTGTAATTTCAACTTTTTTAGACTTTAATCGCAAAAATCCAATCAAATCATTTGTCATATCAAGCAGTGCATTCTCTGCATTAATTACTTTTGCCAAAACGCTCTCTAGTGATCTCTCATCGGGTTCATCCAATACTCTACTACGATTTTTGATAGCATCCTTGGCTATATCATAGATATTTTCACTCATATTAGTAAGAAGATCATTTTGATTCTCTTCCATCTCTTTTTGTTTTTTATCAATCTCTTCATGAAGCTTTTTGATTTTTCTCATCTGATATGAGGAGAAAAATAGAATCAAAAGTGCCACAAAAGCTATGGCAATCACCGACCACCATTGAAAAAATCCATTTTCGACATTCACTTCGGCTCCATAGAGAGAATATACCCCTATAAGTAAAAATAAAATTATTTTATTCATTTAATCCTCCAAGTAGTAATTAGATAAATTGTAGCATAGAAAGGTTAAGATTTATCACTTTTTGTGATTATCTAATAACTCTTCTGTGTATTTTAAGAGAGTTCCTTCATCATCAGCAATATAAAAAAAACCTTTATCATCAAAAGCTATACCCTCTTGAGCACTTTTTGGTAGCTCCACTCTCTGCTCTACTTTTTTTGTATCAAGGTTATATTTGATAAGCAAATCTTTTTTATCAGAGACCATATATAATAAGCCATTATGGTAAGTAAGTCCTGCTATATCGGCTATTTTTGGTTTTATTATATCTACTATCTTAGCTTGGTTCTTGTTAATCTTTACAATAGCAATCAGAGAGTCTTTTTTCTTTTTGGACTGCTTAGAGAGATAGTAGAATTCTCCTACTTTAGCAATCCCTTCAATACCAGAATTTTTGCTTATAAGTTTAATATCTTTGTTTTTATATTCTCTCTCAATAGGAATAAGTTTTTTCTTATTTGTTTTTCTATTAACTTTTAGAAGACCTTTATTCTCTACAGCAAACAAAAAATAGTTCTCTTCACATACAACACCCTCTAAATCGCCTTTGACTTTATGCTTTTTCAGTATCTTGCCATTGGTTGATACTTCATAATACCACCCCTCATCATTAGCAATTACAAGAGTATTACTATCACTACAATAATCCACACCTGATGCCTCTGGAATATTGGCTATCTTTGCCGATATATCCCTAGCACACCCCAAAGAGAGCAAAACTCCTCCAAAAAATAGAACTTTTTTTAACATACTTTTTCCTTCTAAGACCTCTTAGGTCTCTTGGCTTAAAACTCTCTACGGTAGATAATATCTACTCCACTGCTCTCTCCATCACTCATAATATTTGATTTAATATTTTTATTCCAATCATACTGCAATCTTGCACTTGAAACCTCATCATTACTATAGATAATGGTCACTTTATCAGATATTTTCTTTCCTACCTCCATACTTCCATCTGTCCCCAAAGAGAGATGGTCTATCTTGATACCCACTCCTGAGAGAGCAGACTTAGCAATAGCTCCTCCCATCATCTTCATCATCTCATCTCCACTACTTGAATCTCCTGCATCTTCATTATCAAAAAGAATTACAGACAAAATCTGTTCTCGTGTCAACCTTGGAACCGAAGAGAATATTAGATTAGGGGTTTGTGGGTCACCTGTTACTTGTATCTTAATCTCATAATACAAAGAGTTATACAAAGCCATAATATCAAGTATAGGTTTACTAGGGTCTCCTACAAATGCTATAAGACTATCTTTGAGTGTAAAATTTTTCTCTTGAAACATATAATAGGAGCCATCCATAATAGTAGCCGTTCCATAGACTGCCAAAGGTGTAGCCCCTATCTGTTGGACAACTACATCTGTTTTTAATTTAATATCTGCATCACTAGTTTTGTAGACGAGAGGTTTTTGGGTATCTATAATAAGTGATAGTATTAAATTCTCCATAAATGGACTTGCCTCTCTTTTTTTGATATTTTGTACAATAATAATATCACTATCAGTTGCAAAGCTTCTTTTATCCATATCCAGATAGACTCGCCCACCCATAATAGTCACTTTCCCATCTACTTTAGTTTTAATGCCATCTATAGTAGCTTTTATATCTATCTTGCTCTTTAAGTCTATCATTTTGTGTGAGACTTCAAAAGTATCTGCATAGAGTATTATATCTCCTTTTTTATCTATTAAATTATAATTTCCTCTTATTTGCAATGCATCATTGAGCCAAAATGGTGTTATATCTACTCTACTCTCTTTTAATCTTATAAATGATGGTTTTGTTGCAAATATTTTTTGCTCTTGAAAAGTAGTATGATAGCTTTTGAGTGTAAGATTACTATCTACAAATTCTAATGAAAACATAGTATCATCTATAATATGTTCTGTTTTTTTATCAGGCTTTATACGCAATTGATTTGAAGCTAGAGTAATATCAAGTTTACTGGCATTCTCTATACTAATAGAAAGATTCACATCACCACCTATTTTGGGGTCTTCAAAAGAGTAGAGTGTTTGTACTCTAGCTACAAGCTCTTTAATGTTGGGAATAGCATGTTTTAATATAACTTTATTTTGAAGATTCCCATCAAATACAATACGCTCTTTAACTACATCTAGCATACCTCTAATATCTTGATTTTCAAGATTATACATAGCTTTTGCATTGACCGCATTTGATACTATATCTACTGCTATACTCTTATCATCCATCTGAATATCACTCTTTAATGGATTTATCTTATCAAGATGTAGAGCTTTATCAAAGTCTCGCAAAAGAGAGTTTGCAGGAAAAGAGGTTGTGCTTTGTACTTTTACACTTTTGTTATAATCAATAGTAGCATCAAAATTCACTAAGTTTGAAAGAATCTTCACTGTAGCACTGTTGCTTGACTTATTTACAAAATCTAATGGTGCGTTAATATCAAACTCTAATTTTGTCTTTTCTAATTTGGGTGGAAGTGTTACTAGCTCTTGCAGTACCAAAGGCTTTTTTGTTGAGAGGTTAAAATCTCCTTGTTTAAAATCACTAGATATAAGTTGCCCTTGTAACTCTGCTGAATCTATATACGCCTCTATACTACTATTATTCCCCTCATACGATATAGTCAAATCTTGCAATGGTTTGCTTTGGTTTGCATCGAGTGCTTCTAGTTTTCCAGGAAGTAGAGAGCCTTTAAAGTAAAACTTCTCACCATCTAAAACAAAATTATTATCTAAAAGAATATCTTTTGCGTAGGGTGTTTGGATATTGGCTTTATTATGAAGTGTAAGTTTTTTATCTGGAATATTATAATGGAGTCTATTGACAAATGCTAATTTCTCCACATTAAACTCACCCTCTTTTGCTACTAATATTTTTGTACCATTCATTGCTATTTTGGCATCTACATGGCTTTGATTAGCATCTACAACAAAAGCAATAGGCTCAACTCCTCCCTCTCGCAGTGTATATTTTGCAAAAAGCTCCTTTAGTGGTGTTGCAACTCCTTTACTTTTGATTTGATTATCTATAATTGAGATGCTATACTCTAGTGTAGCTAGATTGCTTATGGCATTAATATCAATAGCCCCATCTTTGGCTATGAGATTATGAATATCAAAAATAAACTCTTTGGCATCTATTTGTAAACTTTTTATATCTATATCATCATAGAGTGCTTGTTTTATTGATGTATGAAACTTTTTAAGCTCCAAACTTTTTGGTACAAAAGGGCTAGGTTCACTAGCTTCTACTTGTGTACTATTACTTTCTCTATTATTTATATCTGTACTATTGCTCTCTTTGGGTACAAATAGTTTTTCTAAGGCTAGAGTATCTATCTCTTCTATAAACAACTCTTCTACCAACACTTTTTCATCTTTGAGTGATGCATTTAAAGAGAGTTTACTAAGGTTGGTATCTACTAAGAGCCGTATCTCTTCTACCTCTATAGCATTTTTAGTAGGAGTGAGAACTTTTAGCATATCTACAGTAATTGATTCTATATCAAGTGATGCTTTTGCAATATCCACTTCAGGAAACTTCGCAGGATTTATAGCTATATTAAGACTCTCTACCTCCAAGGCTGTAGGCATCAGAGGGCTTGGTGTACTCTTTTTTTCTGCTACTGCTGTAGAGCTATTAGAGCCATTACTATCTTCTTGGCTCTGCAAAGAGTCAATAATCTGACGAATTTGGACTAAATCAACCTCCTCTAAAGAGAGTTTGGAGAGTGTAGCCTTTTGGTCTTGGAGTGTAGCATCTATAGCTAGAGTGCTTATATTTGTATCTATATTTAACAGTAATCTCTCTATATCTAAACGCTCTTGAAAGAGTATATTTTTACTCTTTAGGGTAATAGAGTTGATGGTAATATTCTCTTCTTCAAAAGAGTTTATGCTAATATCTATATTATTAACTTCCAAAGCCATAGGCATTACAAAAGAGCTATTATCTTCACTCTTTGGCTCATCACTTGCAAATGCCTTTGCAGTATTTTTGAGTGCATCAACCTCTACTCCTAAGAGTTCCAACTTATTGATAGTAACTCTATTAGACAATAACGCAAGGGGACTCCATGCAAATCCAATAGTATCCATAAGCTTTTCATCTTTGAATGCTAGGTCTTTCACCTCTATCCCACTAAAGAGTGTCCCAGAGATATGAGTATAAGAAAAATCATACTCTGGAGCATATTTTTGAGCTGTCCACTCTATAACTCTTTGAGAACTCCCAACAAAAACAGTAAGTGCTATAGTTATAAATATAACTGCAAAAAAGAGGTAACTTATACCATTAATAATTTTTTTCAAAATGATTGTCCTATCTGAAATCCAATTCCATATTGAGAAGGTTCTTTTATGTTCATGGCTACATCTAACTTAATAGGTCCTATTGGGGTAATATATCGCACACCCATACCTACCGAACTCAAAATCTCACCACTAAAATCATAACTCTCGTCTGTAAGCATTGTATTATCATTAAAAACAGCTCCATAAATATCTCCTATAATAGGATAGTTTGCTTCCAAAGAGAGATTTCCCATTGTCAAAGCACCGCTTAGGGCATACTCTTTAGGTGAAAGAATAACCCCTATTTGATTGTATCCATACGCACGGTTACTATATGCCCCTCCTCCAAAAAAGAGTTTTGATTCAGGAAGTTCATTTGCCATCTGGTCTACAACTCCTGCTTTGAGTACACTAGAGAGAGTAAGCTTATGGAGTGTATGGATAAGCCTCCCCTCCAAAGAGTATTTTAAGTAGCTACTAGAGTCTGTATCATAATCAAGACCATACTCAACCATACCAGCCAAATAGTAGCCTTTTTTTGGATTGAGTTTGGAGTCTCTGCGGTCATAACTAAAATGCAAAAATGGGTAGACAAGGAAGAATGTTCCATCATTAATAGAGTAAACCTCTTCACCTTCGTCTACATTATCTCTAAGTGAAATATCAATATTCTCTAGCACAATCCCTCCACGAATATGTAACTTTTCATTTGTATAGGCTAGGTATGTCTGAAAATACCCTTTCTCTTCCATAAACCCCTCATACTCTAGGTTAGAGTAACCTATCTTGCTAGAAAAATCAATAGAGTAGTTTGCAATACTAAAAAGAGCAGGAACTTTATATCTAAACTCTAAGAGTTGTTCAAGCTTAGAGTAGCTAGAGGCTATTTTGAGCTGTTGGGCATCTCCTAAGAAGTTTTTTCGAGTATACTCTACCCGTACACCTGCACCCACATTGGTATCGTAACTCAAACCACCAATAAAGTAGTTCTTCTTTGTAATCTCTGCTAGTTCTATATCAATAGGTACAATATTATAATATTTACGATCATACCGTATGCTTACCATATCAAAAGCATCAAGGTCATAGAGTGACTTATAACTCTCTTGAATCATCTCTATATTAAATCGTTTCCCTTCTCTTGCTCTGACTCGTGATATAACCACATCTTCATCAATTCTCTCTAACCCTTTTGTTGTTACTTTCCCAAAAGTACAGTATCCCCCTTTGGTCAAGATAAATCGCAAATCAACTTCTGCTTTATCTAGGTTAACATAGGCTTTACTATCTAGGTCATAACTACAATACCCCTCTTTCAAAAGTGCCTCTACAATAGAGTTCTTGATATTGATAAAATCTTTTGCTCGAAATATATCACCAGAGTTAAGAGTAATAAGATTGGTAACATTATAATCACTAGAGATATTTATATCTTTAATCCGTACAGGCTGATTCTCTTTGATATTCACAAGAACCCATGTATCATTTATATCCACACTACAATTAGCATCATAATACCCTTCTGACTCATAAAATGCATGGAGGGAGTCACTAAGTGTAGGAAGGAGTTTATCTTTGATTTTGGGTATATCGCTTTTCCAAAACTCTATAAAACTTGGAGTATCTACCCCCATAGCCTCTTGGAGTTGCGTCTGCTCTATACCTTCAAACCCTCTAAATGCAATATTATGTGAAGCATGAACTATCTTTTTGTCTTTTTCAAAAATAGCATAAGATTTTTGAGTAGTTTCGTTTGTATCACCAAAGAGAAGTACAGAAAAAATTAGAATAAGTAAAAATTTATAATGCATAATATACGAAACCTTTTTTATAAAAAATATTTACATTCTAACTAATATTTGATGATAAGTAAGTGTTAAATTAAAAATGATTTCAATAAAATAGAGTTCTCATAGCTCTAAAACATAATTTACTTTGATATAATCCTCTTAGATAAAATCAAGGTATTATAATGTCCCCATTTGCAATTCAACTTATAAACGGTTTTCTTCTTTCAGACCTTGAAGAAGAAGATTTAGATAGCTTTCAAAAACTTCAAGAATTAAATGCCCTAGAACAGATAGAGCAGTTATGGAGACTCCGCTCACTCTACCGTGTAGGAGAACTCTATCTAGGCAAAGATGGTCGAGGGTTTGTAGAGGCTCAAACCAAAGAACAAAAAGATTTGCTTGTAGAACCTGATAACTTGGGTGATGGTGGCGTAGGTGATATAGTAGTTGCCAAACGAATCATCGCACGAAGAGGAAGAGCCAGTGGCAAAGTAGTACTCGTAGTAAGCCAAGCACACCCTTTTAGTATAGTCTATACCTACCGTGATGCGCAGGGGCGATTTGAGATTCGTAATATCAAAACCTCTCTTCCTACCCATGCCGTAATGGAGGGTATGGACTTAAAGGCGTTTAAGATAGGTACTGTTATGCAAGTTGATAGCACTACAGATAAAGTTATCTCTGTATTAGGACATTTAGATGACCCTAAAGTAGATGAGAAAATCTCTCTTGCACTCTACCAAAGAGAAGATGAATTTCCTGAAACCTGTATAGACCAAGCCAAAGCTGTACCAAATAGAGTTGACAAAAACGACTATCCCAACCGTGTAGACTTAACCAATCTGGACTTTTGTACAATTGACCCAGTGACAGCCAAAGACTTTGATGATGCAATCTACTTTGATACCACAAGCTATACACTCTATGTAGCTATTGCCGATGTAAGCTACTATGTAGAGTACTTTAGCCCCATAGACAAAGAGGCAAAAAAGAGAGGATTTACCACTTATCTGCCTCATAAATCATTCCCTATGCTTCCACGGCAACTTAGCGAAAACCTCTGTTCTTTGAAACCCCATGAAGATAGATTGGCTTTTGTAGCCAAAATCAAACTCGATAGAGACTCCCTACAACCACTCAAAGAGGAGTTTTTTGAGGCAGTTATCCACTCAAAGAGACGCTTTAATTATGAGCAGATAGATAGTATCATAGAGCAAAACGGAGCCAAGAGCGAGGGGGTAGAGGCTCAGATACTCACCTATCTACTGCCTCTTTACAAAATTACCCAAGAGCTTAGAGCAAATAGACTCACAAGCGGTTTTGACTTTAGAAGTGAAGAGATACGCGTGAGTATAGACTCTAGCCATCTTCTGCAACACACCACCATAGAGACTAGCACCCCCTCTCACTCACTTATAGAGGAGTGTATGCTCCTAGCCAATAGAGCCTCTGCCAAAAGATTTATGACCAACAAAGAAGAGGAGGAGTTTGGGATATTTCGTATCCATGAGCCACCACAACTTAGCAAAACAGAAACCCTCTTAGAAGAGCTCTCTACTATAGGTCTTTTTGTAGAGAGCTACCAAGACTCCCCTACCCTTATCCGTGCAATACAAAAAGAGGCATCCAAACTAGGCTTAGAGAGCGAAGTAGATGCTATGATTATCAAATCCCTCCGCCGTGCCTCCTACTCTCCTAGAAATGTAGGACACTTTGGTCTAGGGTTTACCCACTACAGCCACTTTACATCCCCTATTAGACGCTACAGCGACCTTATACTCCACCGCCTTATCAAAACACAACTCACCCAAGACAAAGAAGAAGAGGGCTATCTCTTGCGAAATATAGAGCCTCTTTGTATCAGAGTAAGCGACCTAGAGAGAGAAAGCACCAAAGCAGAATGGGACTTTAGAGACCGCAAATTTGCACGATGGGCAGAACAAAACAGTGGACTATTTTTTGATGCAGAGGTAATAGAAGCAGGAGAGAGTGCCAAAGCCATACTTATAGGAGATATACAAGGCGTAACCGTCCATATCAAAGCCGACAACAGAGTATTATTTGAGAAGATAAAAGTTATGATTACTGAAGTAGATATTGCTATGGCTACTATTATGGCAGAGGTAGTAACCCAAGGAGAGAGCTAGAGTAAAATCTAAGATATAATACAAACAGAGAGTAGGCTATCTCTTTTGTTTGCTAATATAGCTTATAAATAGTTAGTTGTAGTTGTTACCTGAACATTCCTCCAGCAGGTTGTGATAACCCTAATACTTTAGCAATCGTATACTGAGAATACCCTTGTGCATAAGCTTTTACTATTTCGTTCTTTTGTTATCATTATCACCTGACACCTCTGACTTGACACCTCTGACTTCGTAAATAAAAGGTGTCAACCTCGGCTGTAGCGTAGTCTTGTTATAGCCAAAAACATCCTATAATATAGTCTAATTGAGGTGTATATTCAACGCCTCGTATGGAGACCCGTATGGTGTCACACCACACCCTTTTTTTACCCATTTAAAGTTATTTACTATAGCATGAGGTTGAATAAATAGTTATAAGGATATTAATAAAATGAGAAGTTTATTTAAGGAAAAAAAGTTTAAGCTGATATTTATCATATTATTTTTACTGATTATTGGACTACTTATATTTAGTATTGAAACTGTACCAAATTATTTAAAAAAAAGTGAATATGAATTTGTTTCGTATATTGATTATAATAAATATACTCAAGGATACTGTTTAGCTGAAAATAGAATACTATCCAATGAAGAAATTTTAAGAAAAGGGCTCACTCAATATTTCCAAAAAGAAATTATTTTAAATCAAAAAATACAAAATTATAGAATAAATAGTTATGGTTCTTCATGGGAAGTCTATTGGCATATTAAATATAGGTGGAAAGATGATGGATATAAACTAAAATGTAATACAATAAAACCAAATATTGGATTTTATAGTTTAGAAAATATTGAAAAAAATAACTTTATGAACGAATTTTTTAAAAATTATAATCCAGATAAAAAAGGTATAGGTTTATTAGAATTATTTTTTTGTGATTTTAGAGCAAAAAAAATAATTCCTATTGAGCATTTAAATATAAGAGATAATGTTGCATATTTTTCAAAACCAATTATTACCTTAGGTCACCATGAAGGATTTACAATTTACCTAAAAACATTTCTTTTAAAAAGAGGTATTGATGGATATAAACTAATAATTAATGGAGTATATTTACCTGAAGATTATGGAAAAATAAATATTGAACAAAGCCTTGAAAGTTACAATAAAAAAGATTATCAATATGAGATTAAACTTGATAATTGTGGCAATATAGACTTCAATGTAGAAGAGATATATGAAGAAGTTAAAGAAGCTAACGGTGGTTAAAAATATCAACAAGCCATACGCTCTTTGGGTAGAAATTTAAATAGAGTAAATAGAGGGGTCAAAAATAGAGGGGTCAGGTGATAATGATAACTCACTCCCTACTCCTCTTAATCACTCCAAACACAGCAGGTTGTGATAACCCTAATACTTTAGCAATCGTATGCTGAGAATACCCTTGTGCATAAG
>Ga0193964_1001013_pt1 | contig 12811 bp, 8 predicted proteins | sample FB_7_MG_FD_140323 | JGI IMG/M metagenome (GOLD analysis project Ga0193964, IMG submission 140323) | Microbial mat bacterial communities from the Broadkill River, Lewes, Delaware, United States - FB_7_MG | ecosystem: Environmental > Aquatic > Freshwater > River > Microbial mats | place: USA...
ACATTTTCAACTTCATGTTGAAGGACCACCCGATCCTCCCAGCTAACAGATTGTGAATATTTATTGCGAAGTTGGTCTTTCACGCTAACGAGAAGGTGACCATAAAGAAACTCATCTTGAGTGATCGTCTCTAAATCAGTTAACAATGTTCGCATTGGTAAATTATCACGCAAGGCTTGACGGAGACAAAGAACCTTCTGGCGACCATAAGCACCAAGAAACCCATTTGTCAGAAGATCATCAAACAACAATGATTCAAACAAATTCTTTTGCAAGCGCTCTAATGCTTTATAGCTGCGCAATAGAGCGTACAGCATCTGCTCATTGATACGAACGCCAACCATAAAGGCTAGATTATTGATCTCAGCTGCTGAATTTTCATAGTGATCAAAGTAATCGATAATCGCCGTGATCCGTTCAAGTAACGCAACATCTGCCCCAGCATGAACTCGCTCATCGCACGACTTGCTTGTTTCAAGTAAAATTTGATCAAATAAGTAATCACGGTTTTGTACCGATTGACGTTTGGCGAACAATAAGCGCACCATATCTTCACGATTTACGGTGAGCTCTAACTGCTGGTTCCCAGACAAAAGACTTGATAATATCTCGCGCGTTTCAGCAATATAATCCTGCTCTTGATCGACCATCTTTTCATATTTCAAATTATCGTCGAGAGGTTCGAATAAGGCGGCGGGGATTTTATTTCGCGTAGCCAACGTTTTCAACCGTGTCAAACGTGCGTTCTCTTGCCGACTAATCGTGCCATTATGATGACACGCCGTCAGGATACTGCGGTATTCGTCAACAACCACACGATTGTCACGGTGGGCATACATCACCGCAATACGAATCCTCTCCTGCTGGCGTTCACTAATACCCAAACGCTGGGCTAAAACTTTTAGATTATCGTATTCACTATCTGGAATAGCGCGATATTTAAAATAAAGACTTTGAAATAGATCGTAATAAGCCTGATGTTTTTTGTTAATCAACCGCACAAGGTAAAAGTGACTTTTGTGCCCCAGCAACCCAAACAACTCATCGACAAGATGGGCATCATCGTCATCAGCAACGCGAGAAGTTCTCTTGAGTAAACGCCCGAGCAACGAGAGCAAACCTTGCTGTTGCGTTTCTAACGCACCGTAAATAGAGCCTGTAACAAAGAAAAAACAGTTACTAATGGCATGACCTTCTTCAAAAATTGCGTCATAAGGGATACGCCCCATGGTATCGTCCGAAAAAGACAACTCACCACTGTTTTGATAGGATGCTCCAAACAATACCAAGCGATTGCGCACTTCAGGTTTAATCAGATCAGCAAGGGGCTGATCAATGCCATACATATATTCACAAAAACTGCCACCATTGCCCCAGTGACTTAAACCTGTAAGATCGAGTCGCATCTCATTACCGGGGGAAAAGACACGCAAATCATCTCCATCACGCTCATAAAAATGGCAACATTCAGCTCCACGAGCCGCAACGGTCACATAGTACTCAATGGTATCGTCAATATGTCCATGTAAACGCAATTCTTGCTGCATGAAAATCACCTTCGCCACCATTCTGGCATACGGAAAAAAATACCTATTCTATACTTTATTGCCATCATTTAACAAAACCGTCAAGCCATCATAGGCATACTCGACACACTCGGGTAAGTGATGCTGATGCGCACCATAATCGACATCATGACTGAGATGGGTCAAAATAATCCGTTTCGCCTGCAACTGCTGAGCAACATCAATCGCTTGCGTTACGGTAAAATGGGTTGGGTGGTCGCGAAACCGTAAGCCATCGATCACCAACAATTTTAGCCCTTGTAACAGCGTGCGCGATCCATCGGGAATACCACTGCAATCGGTTAAATAGGCCATATCACCTACGCGGTAACCCAATATTGCTTCATCGCCGTGATCTAATCGAATGGGTTGAATCGTGCGGCCAAAAAGAGTTACCGCCTCTTTAAGTACAGTTCCCTTCAGACGCGGTCGATAACTTATTTTCGACTGCGGTTCGAAAGCATAACGAAAATGCAATTTTAAGTGATCAACCAACCTCTGATCTCCATAAATAGGCAGCGGTTGATCAGGGTGTCCATTTAAAACTCGAAGATCATCAATACCATGAACATGATCAGCATGATTATGCGTGTACAACACCGCATCAACACGTGTTACCCCATGTGCCAAACATTGCTGCCGCAAGTCAGGAGATGAATCGATTAACACCTGATAGCCATCCCACGACAAAAGAGCGCTACTGCGGCTACGCTGATTTCGCGGATCATGTGAGCAACACACGGCACACGAACAGCCAACAACAGGAACTCCTGTACTTGTTCCAGAACCTAAAATCTTAATTGTTATTGGATTGTCCACTTAAAACTCCTAGCGTTAATATTTAACACTAACCTCATTTAAATAAAATGATTATCGAACGGAGCCAGTCAATTAACAGATTAAATCATCAACGAACACCACGCCATCATTGCGTTTACTCTACCTTTACAATGACCCAATCAGCGTCGTAGACGCGGTGATCGCTTACGCATATTTTTGGCGGGGAGAGTGCGTGTTTTTTGCTTCGTCACTGGAGCCTGAACAGATCGACCAAGCAATGCCGCCTCCTCTGCCTCACGACCACATAAGCGAAGAGCTTCACGGACAAACTTACGCTGTTGTGGTTGATGATAAAGCAAGAGAGCCTTCTGCAACCGACGCTCTTTTTCAGAATAACTACTAACAATGGGCTCACCGCTACGCGGATCAATTCCCGTATGGTACATGCAGGTCGCGAGTGTTCCCGGAGTGGGGGTAAACTCCTGAACTTGCTCAACACACAGATTGTACTGTTTTAAAAACAGAGCCGTATCAACCATATCACTCAAGGTGGAACCGGGATGTCCAGCCATCAGGTAAGGGACAACTCCTCGACGTTTCCCTGTTTTTCGATTATGGGCGCGAAAGGTATCGACAAAACGGGCAAAGCTATGTGGTGCAGGTTTTCTCATCACCTTCAGCAGAGGTGAGCTAAGAGCTTCGGGAGCCACTTTAAGTAACCCACCAACATGGTGTTCAAGTAACGCACTAAGGTAATCGGCTTGATGCTCAAGCAGATCATAACGAACTCCAGAGGCGATAAAGACATGCTTCACCGCTTTAATGTTTCGGATACGCCGTAGCAGTTTTGCCCCGCGCCCTGTATCAACATTCAAGTTTGTACAAATTTTTGGATACAAACAACTATCGCGCTGACAACGCAGACACAACTTTGAATCCTTAAGTTCCACGCCATACATGTTGGCGGTCGGACCACCAACATCACTAATCGTGCCACGAAAATGGGGATCAGAAGTCAGACGTTCGGCTTCAGCGACCACAGAAGCTTCAGAACGAGATTGCACCTGCCGCCCCTGATGCCGAGCGATAGCACAAAAAGCGCATCCTCCCTGACAACCCCGATGACTGGTAATCGACCAGCGTATCTGCTCGAAAGCGGTTATTTTTTCGTTGTAACAAGAATGTGCCTGGCGAGTAAATGGCAACGCATACACGTCATCTAACTCCTCGACGCTCAACCCAATCGCAGGAGGATTCACTACAACAAATCGATTAGCATGAGCCTGAAGCAAAGTCTCTTGATGATGTTTATCACTCTCAGCAAAACACTGTGCGTAGCACTGGCTATCATCGCGCACCTGTTCGAAGGAGGGCAAAGAGAACCCTGTTGGCGGCTGACTACTAAGCCAAGCTGTCCCGCGTATATTGCTAAGCTGGGTAATATCTTCGCCCTGATTTAGCCGCGAAACAATCTCAAGTAACGGTTTCTCTCCCATGCCATAAACAAGTATGTCGGCTTTGCTATCAACCAGCACCGAGCGCCGGACCTGATCACTCCAATAATCGTAATGAGCTAAACGGCGAAGACTTGCCTCAATGCCACCAATGACAATCGGTAAGCCCTTAAATGCCCCCTTTACTGCGGCGGTATAGGCAATAATGGCACGGTTTGGTCGCGCACCACTTAGCCCACCAGGAGTATACGCATCATCACGGCGTTTTTTTCTCGCAGCGGTGTAGTGATTAACCATGGAATCCATGGCACCGGCTGAGATTGCAGCACACAGATTTGGACGCCCCATAACATTGAGAGATTGCGGATTCTTCCAGTCGGGTTGAGCAATCAAACCAACACGAAACCCTTTGGATTCAAGAAGTCGGGCGAGTAATGGCACACCAAAAGCGGGGTGATCGACGTAAGCGTCTCCACTAATAAAGAGAACATCAATCTCCTGCCAACCTCGCGCGTCCATCTCCTCGCGGGTTGTTGGGATAAAGCGCTGCAATTCGGCATGGTCTTGCTTGTGTTGTCGCTGTTTTTTCATAACTCTTTCTTCACTCACAGCACTCACTCATAGCAAGAAAGAAACATTCAATCGCTATGATTCATGACGTAGTGCCATAATCGGGTCAAGCCGTGAAGCCCGAATTGCTGGATAAAGGCCAAAAACAATACCAACTGACAAACTGATCATCAGTGACAAAATTAGACTACCTGAAGTCACCACAGTACTCAATCCAGTTATGATTGAAATTATCCAAGGAAGGATAAGTCCAACAAAACAACCAAGTAGACCACCACAACCTGAAAGGACGACGGTTTCGATCAAAAATTGACTGACAATCTGATAACGGCGTGCACCTATCGCGCGGCGAATACCAATTTCGCGCGTACGCTCTGTCACAGAAGCCAACATGATATTCATGATACCAATTCCGCCAACTAACAAACTAATTCCTGCAATGGCACCAAGAACGATATTGAAACGATGTTGGGTTTTTTCCGCCTGTCGTAGCAAAACTAATGGCACTTGGATCGCAACATCTTCCTTGCTATGGAATCGAGCAATTAAGTGTTGAACCGCAGAAGATACAGACTCAACAACAGCTTCTGAATCCATTTGCAATAACACTTGATGTAGTTCGACTTTCTCACGCAACATTGTTCCTGCAGTACGCTGAACCAAGGTATCTCCAACCGAGGCACGCATGACGCGAAGTGGAACATAAATATCATAATCGCGATCAGGTGAAGCCACTTCGCCCCCTATTGACTCCGCACTACGTACAACACCAATCACCTGAAATTCGCTTCCTGCTACGCGAATAAAGTTACCTAACACGGGTTGCAGGGGAAATAAACGCCGAGCAAGGTGTTGGGTAATGACAGCAACCCCATGCAGACGCCGCTCATCAAGTTCGGTGAAATATCGCCCGCCCAACAGCGGTCTATGGACTAAATCAAACCAGTGGGAGCTTGTACCAACCAGTCGCGCAGCAACCGTTTCACTTTGATTAATCAATTGCTCATGACGAATTTTTACTGGGACAACTCTCTTTACGCTGGGAATTGTTTCCTGCAAACGTTCAATATCGAGATAGGTTATTCCGTAAATATTAAATAAATTACCCCCCTGACGTTGTTGATCTTTGGGCACGGTGTTAACCGATTCCATAATGATCACATCGCTGCCAAGCTGACGAATTTGATCTAAAGCCTCCTCACCCGCCCCTTTGGCTACGGCTAACATGGCAATAACACTGGCAACACCAAAGACCATTCCCAACATGGTTAAGAGAGAACGCATGGCATGCAAACGCAAATTATTGACGCCGAGGCGTACATCGCGGTAAAGCAAGGCAAACGTTAAATGCGCCATCCTATTCATCACACGCTTAAGCCCCCTCTTCGATATCAACAATCGATCCATCAAGCATATACAAGCGTTGATCCATTGTGGCCGCAATGGCTTGATCGTGCGTCACCGTGATAACAGTCTTCCCCTGACCAGTTAAATCATGCAGTATGGCTAAAATTTGCTGCCCTGTTGTTGCATCAAGGTTGCCCGTCGGTTCATCGGCCAGCAAAATTGGTGGATCATTGACTAACGCTCGGGCAATAGCAACGCGCTGTTGTTGCCCGCCTGAAAGCTGTGAAGGTCGGTGCGCACAGCGGTCATCCAGTCCCATCACCGCAGCGAGACGTTTAGCCCGCTGACGTGCCTCCTTGGCCTCGACGCCGAGGTAATACAGCGGCAGCTCAATGTTTTCCACCACATTTAATTGTGAAATTAGATGAAAACTTTGAAAAATGAACCCAAAACTTTGCAACCGTAAGGCACTTAATTCATCGTCATCGAGGTTGGCAATATCGTCACCATCTAAAAGATAAGAGCCACTCGTCACCTGATCAAGACACCCCATAATATTAAGCAAAGTGCTCTTCCCTGAACCACTACGACCAAGAATAGCAACGCTTTTCCCCGCAGCAATCGTCAGATCGACATCGCGCAAGGCATAGATGAGACTGTCATCTATGCCATAGCAACGATTGACATTTACCAGCTCAATCATTGGCTTATCTCCCGCGCTCAACAACACCTGCCCCATCGATGGGCGGATTCAATTGCACACGATCCCCCTTTGCGACACCAGCCAAAATTTGCACACGGCTAGCACTGCTTTGGCCAAGTTGCACAGATTGCTGCTCCACCCTTCCCTCTCTTAAGCGATAAACATACGGTTGTCCCTTACTCAGGATCACCGCTTGAATTGGCACAGTCAAAGTATCGGCAAAACTTTCAACCTGTATTTCGATACGACAATTCATTCCACTGCGTAACGAATCATCCGTATCACGTAACAACAGATCTGTTTGATACAGTTTGACTTCAGGATTAAGCCAACTACTCAGCGCATCAGGAAACAAAGCCACAGAACGAACTTCAGCACGAAAGATTCTCCCGGGCATCGAATCGACATAAACCAATGCCTCATGGCCCACGGCCACTTTTTCTAAGTTAGATTCATGAATTTTGGTCTCGGCAATCATTGCACCTGCCGAAGGTAAATAGATCAACTCTTGTCGCTCTCGTACCTGCTGCCCAGCACTTAACGGTTCGGTATTACCACGAAAATTACGTTGTAACGATGTTGCGTACACCACGACCCCTGCTTGTGGCGCAACAATTACCGTTTTACTGATTGACTCTTTCACCTTTGTCAACTTCGTTGTTTCACGCTCCAACAGTGCTTGCTTTGAGTTAAAGTCGGCCTCAGCCTGAACCTGAGTTGACAAAGCCTTACGCTCGGTTCGAGCTAACTCGTTACGAGTTTTATCTACCTCAGCATTCAGCTCCGCCAAGCGACGTACATGGGTAAATTTAAGCAACAAATCAAGATTACTCTGACTCAATTCAAGATCAATACGTGACTTCTGAGCCGCCAACTCATCCGCCTGTAATTCTGTTTGCGAAAGAAAATTCTCATCAAAAAGAACTTTTGACCATGCATATTTCTCCTCAGCGCGGCGTAACTCCTCCTCAGCCACTGCAATTTCGGCTAGCTGCTCTTTTTTCTGATTCGGAAATTCCCCTTGTCGATATTTTTGCAAATCATCTTGAGCAAACTGAAACGCCAAACGTGCCGCTTCAACATCACTTTGCGCCTGACTTTTCACCACTTCTAAATTTTCACGCGCTTGAATAAAGTTTGCCTGCGCGGTTTGCACTTTAATTTGCCGTTCAAGCAACTGATCTTCTAAAGCACTGGCATCTAGTTCAATTAATGCATCGCCCTTATTAACAATCGTCCCCTCATCAACAACAGATAAAACCGTTGTCATCCCTTCGAGCGTATTGATAATCACCACTTGATCTTTTGCCTTAATACTACCAGCGGCATTCACGGTAACATCAAAGGCCCCAGCTTCAACTTGTGCCCATACGGGGGGTTGGGTCAGTTGCTTATTCGCTGAGGGGTATGAAGACAGTTGCCATAACGTAAAGCCCAGTATACTGACCAATAGCAAAACAACTGCCAAAACAACCTTCATTCTTTTATTGACTAATTTGCGCATAATCGTTTGCATCCTCCAACCACTTACCTGAGCTGTCGATCTCGAATAGACCAATATCCCGCATCAATTCCATGGAATGAATACGGTATTGAACTAATGCTTCGATTAAAGCATTTTCTGCTGAAACTAAATCATCCTGCGCCTCAAGAAGGTCACGTATTTGAATACGGCCTGCCTGAAGAAACAGATCTGTACTCGCAACGCGGCGGCGGGCAACCGTCAATGCACGTTGCTGAATCTGGATTAACTCGAAGGCTTCCAAACGGCCACGCCACGCACTGCGCACTTGATATTTGATCAAATCTTCCAACTGTCGTTGCGCACGTTGACGTTGCTCATAATCAATCAACCGATTACGCAGCACATTGCGCTCATAGGTTCGTTCAAAAGGGAGATCAAGCTGTAACAATGCGGTATAATAACCCTTGTCTGGATTCAGCTTCACATCATCGCTGTGTACGCTGCTCACACTGCGTCGTTCACCTGAGCGCCCAGAGGCCAAAAGCGTTACATCAGCACGAAGCTGATCCTCGGCAACTTTTAGCTGGCGCACAGCATCAGCCACCTCCCCTTTGGCAATTCGCAAATCACGACGCACCTCAAGGGCCGCAGCAAGAAGACCTGACGGTGGTTCTACCTGCTGTTCTTTAGCGACCAATTGTTGTAACTGCGCTGTCAGTAAATCACGGTCCAGTTCAATTCGCGCATCGGTCGGTAAACCAAGGGTAATTTTGAAACTATCAAGGCGATCAGCGCTCGTTTGCTGAGCGCTCACCCAACGAACTCGCGCACGCAACTCATCCTGTAATGCCTGATCCACCTGTATTCCTGGTAAGCGCCCCGCATCAGCCAAACGTTGCGCCCGTTTTCGCGATGTCACCAAGCGTTGATAATTATCATAAGCGGTATCGACCCGATTGATCCGTTCAAGAACTAACAAATACTCACTGGCCACGTTCACAGCAAAGGTTCGTCGGTAACGCTCAAAATCCCACATGGCATAGAGCACATCAAATTCTGCCTGTTGCAACGGCTCTGCAACAATTTCTGCACCAGAACCGCGCAACAAGGGTACACTGATGCTGGCATCGGCCACCAAGCCCCGCGCTGAGACTTTATTCGCTGTCAGTAGTTGCACCAAATCTAGACCAATTGATGTCGCAAACGTGACACCACTTTTAAAGTGCCGAGTCAAACTACCTTCACCTATTGAATGCAAACCATTCTGGCGCGTGCTACTGCTCTTATCCGTACTCCACAATGATGAAAGCAAACCTGACCACGAATTACGAAAAGCATCACGCTGTAAATCGAGGGCTAATGCTTGCCGAAAAATAGTCTCTTTATGAATTTGATAGTTGGGATTATTATGAGCAGCTACTTGCAAGGCATCTTGTAGCGATATGCGTAAGTCATTTCCCGCAAGAGAACAAGAGGGAACCGTTAGCTTTTTCGTAGCGCTGACTAACTGCTGTTCACTAAGCAAACGATTACGTAACAACTCCTCAGCCGTTGAAATGCTAAACGGCTGCCCTAACCCAGCTGCGGATTGTTTTTCAGCAATAATTGCGTAGGCAGACTCATCTGCCTGCGTCACATAGCGTGAAACAGTCGTACAGGACGTTAAGGCTGCCAGCATAAAAATGGAAAGATATCGCTCTATTTTCATCTTCTTATTAACCTCAATCTTAAAAAACACTAAAACAAAGGTAGCATACCTATATCATAAAGCGGACAAAAACCTGTTATCATTGAAAAAAAAGTGAACGGAAAACCGCCTTGACAGTAACCTGAATACCTGAAAAAATGCGCCAATCTTTGAATCTCTCACAAGGTGATATTATTATGAGCACTACAATTAAAATTGGTACCCGTCGTAGCAAGCTAGCCATGTGGCAAGCCTATTATGTTGAAGAGTTGCTACAAAAGGCGGGGATGCAAACCGAAATTGTTGAAATAGATACACGCGGTGACCAAAGACTCGATGTTTCCATCGCTAAAATTGGTAGCAAAGGGGTGTTTACCGAAGAGTTAGAGGTCCAACTGCGTGATGGTGACATTGATATTGCCGTACACAGTGCTAAAGATATGCAATCGGAACTACCCGAAGGTTTTGAGATCATCGCCTTCACAATACGCGAAAAAGTAAACGATGTGGTCGTTAGCCGCAACAAAGAGTTACGCCTGAGCGACACCAGCCGCCCATTAACTGTTGGCTCATCATCAGTACGTCGTCGGGCGATGCTCAAAGCATACTACCCACATCTTAACGTGATCGAGATGCGTGGTAACCTACAAACCCGTATCGGCAAAATGGATGAGGGTCAATGTGATGCTATCCTCCTCGCTTACGCGGGTGTTAATCGGATGGAGTACAACGACTTAATTGTTGAAACTCTATCCGCCGATCAGTTCATCCCCCCAGTTGGTCAAGGCAGTGTTGCCATTGAGTCAGCAACGAGTCTCGATGCTGAAAAACGTCAGATCATTCGCGATGCCGTGAATCATGCTGAAACCGAGTTCCGTCTCCTCGCTGAGCGCGCCTTCTTAAAGACCCTCAAAGGTGGCTGTAGTATCCCGGCCTTTTGTATGGCAAATCTCGCCGACAACAATCAGCTCGAAGTCACTGGCGGCATGATCAGCCTCGACGGTCAAACTTTAATCAAAAATGTTCTCACCGGTTCCCGTGAAGACGCTGAAGATATCGGTCACCAAATGGCGACATTGACAATGGATCAAGGTGGTGCAGAAATACTCGCTGCGATCCGTAAAGAGCGTGGCGAATAGCTGCTTATTACGCTAGTTAAAAACGAGAAAAGGCACTCCAAATGGGGTGCCTTTTCTCGTCTAAGTGAAGGTTACTTCCTAACTAAATTCCGACCTCAGTTAGGCCTAGCATGCCTTGATGCAATTACGGCCTGCACTTTTAGCTCGATATAACGCCTTATCTGCCAAATCAATCAGCTCTTCTTTGGCCTGAATTTTTTCTGGGATAGCACTAATCAAGCCAATGCTGACTGTAATGACTGAGGAGGCGGTTGAAAATTCGTGAATGTAATTCAATTCTTCCACACTTTTTCTTATCACTTCAGCAACATGGATCGTCGCATCCATAGACGTTTCAGGGAGGATACAGATAAATTCTTCGCCACCATAGCGAGCGACACAATCTCTAGGTCGTGTTACATTTTTCTTGATTGTTTCAGCGACCACCTTAAGAGCTTCATCTCCCGCCAAATGTCCATATTTATCGTTATAAGGTTTAAAGCAATCAATATCGATCATAATCAATGAGAGCACGCGTGAATCTCTTAAAGCAGCATTCCATTCAATTTCATACTGGTCGTTGAATTTTCTCCGGTTGTATAAACCGGTAAGGGCATCCTTCACACTCAGTGATTCAAGATTTTTCTGGGTTAGCTCATGCTGAACAATTTCTTCAGAGAGCCTTTGATTCGTCTCTTTTAATTGTTGTGTTCTTTGATTTACGGTGTCTTCCAGTTGGTGCTGAGACTCTTTAACCTTCTTAAGGAAAAAACCAATGCCTTGGAATAACACACAGCTTGTGACGATAAAAACAGCCAAAACGACCAAGCCAACATTCCACAGAGACACCTTGAATTCATGCAGCCTTTTTGAGACATCTAAAACAGTGACAATCTCTCCGATAGGGGTTCCTGCATAATTTTCAAGCGGCAACGTATAGAGTTTCCTGTGATAGGACGCTGTACTTTTCAAAACAGCTAAAGGGGCTGATTGCGATATTCTTTCAAGAAAGGGGATGTTGTTAAAAAGCTCTCCTGACGATTTGATGAGAAGGTCCCCATTGCTTACCATCATCTGCCGTTCGGTCTCTGGCAAAATGTTTTCCTTGTTAATCAATATCCCCCATTGTATCTCGAAGTTCTTTGAAATCATATCAAGGCTGTGTGTGGCATCGACAATAAAAACAACCATACCGATGTAATTATCAGCATGGTAGACTGGGTAACTAAACCGATAGTTCAGTCCACCTAAAGCGAGAACAAGTCCGCTTAATGGTTTTTTGTCCCTCAGGGAATCCCTCACAAAAGGAATATGGGAAACATTCTGCCCAATCCGCTTCTCATCAGCTGTATGGTAAAAAATAGTGCCGTCTGCCTGGATAAAATTGATAGAATTAAAAGGTTGATCCTGTTTAAGGCTATTAATTCGCTGTTCAAGATGGGTCGCTAGGTTGATTCGATTTTTGTTTGCAAAGGCATAAATAATTACCGGAGAAGACTTGACAAACCCCTCAATACGGGCGCTATATTTTTCTTGAATGGTGGTCGAATCATCAATGAAGTTATTTCTGAGGTTTGTCGCAATCCGTTTTGCAAGTTCATCGTTGCCTTTATAGTGTTGATCAATAAAAAGCGTGCCAACAACAACGGTTAAAACAAGCTCTAACGCTAAAACGAGTACAATAATTTTTCCACGAATTGACAAATCGTCTCCCCTTTCAGATAGAGAAGATCTCATACTTTACCTCTAGTTAAAAGAAATAAATTATTAAAAGCAAAAGAATTGACATTGACGACACAGTAGAGATGACAACTAAGCGTTGGCGAGCACAATCTGTGCAATTTGAGAATTTATCAGGAAGGAAAAAGATATTCAACAGAGGTCGATGCCCGCTTCACCTGTGCCCGAGGACAGGCAAAGCAGACCGTACCGATAGAATGAAAAAGAACAGCAAAAAATTAAACGAGCGCCTCAGGTAATGTCTCAACAAAGGCCCGGATTTCATCGCGTACGCGGCGATAACAATCGAGCCGCGCCCGTTCATCATCTAATTCAGCTGCCATCTTCGGTGGATCATCAAAACCGACGTGTACCACCTTCGCTCCGGTTGGAAAATAGGGGC
>Ga0193964_1001015_pt1 | contig 12794 bp, 10 predicted proteins | sample FB_7_MG_FD_140323 | JGI IMG/M metagenome (GOLD analysis project Ga0193964, IMG submission 140323) | Microbial mat bacterial communities from the Broadkill River, Lewes, Delaware, United States - FB_7_MG | ecosystem: Environmental > Aquatic > Freshwater > River > Microbial mats | place: USA...
TACTTTCGCCTTATGCTGATTTCCTAAAACAATAGCAGCATCTCGGGCGTGATACCTTGGTGCTGGATCATATTGCTTAAATGAAGGTTCATGTTCTTCATCAACTATAATTAAGCCTAAATTTGAAAAAGGTAAAAACATAGATGATCTAGCCCCTAAAATTAATTGTGCTTTTTGTTTCTTTTCTATAACATTTTTCCATACTTCAACACGCTCATTCATAGAATATTTAGAATGAAATACAGAAAGGTACTCTCCAAAATAAAACTGTAGCCGTTCAATTAGTTGAGTGGTTAAAGCAATCTCTGGAAGTAAATATAAAACTTGTTTACCGTCTTGAAGCAATTGTTTAATTAACTTCACGTAAATTTCTGTCTTACCACTACTTGTAACACCTTTTAAGAGTGTGGTTTGTTTTGTTTTAAATGATTCTTTTATTTCATTAAATGCAATTTCCTGAGGCTCAGTTAATTCTTTTATTTCTGAAGAATCTCCATTAAAATTAATTCTATCAGTTTGAATAAAATAATATTCAAATATTTCTTTATCAACTAAAGATTTTATAATCGCAGCAGAATTATTTGATTCTTCCTGAAGTTGAGTTACTTTAATAGGTTTATTTATGGTTTGTAATTGAAAATATGTTAAAACTACTTCCCGCTGCCTTTTAGCTCTACTTAAATTTTCTAAAAGTTCAGATAATTTATTATTTGAATTCCATTCATCTTTTAGCCTAATATATTTAACCAGCTTAGGCTTGTATTGTTCATATATCTGCTCTTTTATCTCAATTACATTCTTTTCAATTAGATCTTTTAAAACAGGAAACACCGTTTTTTTACCCAGAATATCAACAATCTGATGAATTGTTAGCTGAGATTGATGTTGTAATGCTTCAAAAACCAAAAACTCATCATTAGAAAGTTCTTCTTCATTTTTGTAACCTTGAATAAACTGAACAATAGTTTCACTTTCTAATAAAAATGCTGAGGGCAATGCTGCTCTAAACACTTCTCCCAAAGAACACATATAATAATCTGAAATCCAATCCCAATGTTTCAATTGAATTTCATTTACAATTGGATACTCATCTAATATTTGATAAATATCTTTGGCTTCATAACCTTCAGGTGACTCATTATGAATACTATAAACCAGAGCAGTATAAACTTTAGACTTCCCAAACTCAACAGCAACCCTCATCCCTCTTTTTAAAAAAGAAGCTTCAGCCTCAGTTATTTTATAAGTAAATAACTTTTGAAGAGGTATTGGTAATATGACGTTTATAAAATGAATAGCGATTATTTATTAATATGAATTGTTCAATACAAAAATAATTATTTGATAATGTTATTGGGTAAAAAAAATACTTTTTAAATGAAAATTTTATTAAGAATTGAAATACAGTAACTTACCCTTTCTTTATTTTTTTGGCACGCTGTTTGTAATTATGACCTTGTATAATGCTAACCAGCATATTTAGTATTAACATTTAAATTATTTATTATGAAAAACAAACTATTTTTATTCGCAACATTTGTATTGGTAAGCTTAACCGCTTTTGCTTCAACAACTACAAAAAGTCATAACCGTTATTATAATGATTATGAAAATTCATTCACTTTTGTTGAACGAGGTGTTACTTTTTCTGTTTTTCAAAATGGAGAATTTGATTTTTACATAAATCCAAGAAACGGATTACACGTTGGTTATAGATCAAAAGTCATTAACATCAGCTTTAATTCAGGATACAATTATGATGCTTACGTTCAATACGACAACTATGGTGCTATCATTCAAATAGAAGATATTCCAATTTACTATGATTACTATGGTAGAGTAGACAGAATTGGAAACATTAATGTAAATTATCATTTCGGACGATTAGCAAATGTAGGAGGGTTACATGTACATTATAATCGTTACGGAGAATATTCTCACTTTACTGGTTATGTTAATTTTCACAATAGAAATTATGTATATCATCCATACCATAACTTCTTTATAAGACCTCATTTTGAATATAGAGTTGTAAGCTATAAACCTTATAGAAATCATTATAAACCAAATAGGTATAAATACCACCGAGATCACTCTAGAAATAAGTATTATAGCAAATATCAAAAACGTTCTAATCATAATACACGTAAGCGATATGCTACAACCAATATTCCAAAAAGAAAAAGTGATAGAATTGCTTATGCTGAAAGGAGAAATGGAAGATCTTATGAAAGTAACAGAACAAATAGAAGTACCCACAACAGCGCTGTAAAAAGTACTAACAGAAGAAATACTACAGTAAACAGATCAAAAGGTAACTCGCGTAAAACTATTGAAAGATCTAGAACAGTTACTAATAGAAATCCTCATAAGTCAGTAACTCAAAAACGAACAGTAACAGAAAGAAAGCCTGTTAAAAGAGATTATAATAGAAAAAAAGCTACAAACACAAAACGAACAGTAGCGACACAAAAAAGAAATAAAACAATTAATAATCGTAAACCAATATCACGAACAGATAAGGAAAGAAAAACAACGGTTACAACAAAAACTAGAAAACCTGTTAAAAGGCAAAAAGTTAGCACTGAAAACAAAAGAAAGAGGAGAAGTTAATAAATTGAGTTAGTTTAAAAAAAGCTTTGCAGTAAATGCAAAGCTTTTTTTTATTTTAGTATACTGCGTATTTTACTCTTCACTTTCTTCTTGCGCCTTTAATTTTTTGGCTTTTTTACTACCGGCATACATATCATACCTAACAAACTTACAGTCCAAATCACCATTTTTTACAGCAATTTTTCTTGAAGTTCTTAAACCAACATGTTTTAAAGCTTCAAAATCTGAAGTAATAAACCAAACTGTTGAATCTGGATATCCATTCTTTAAAGTATCTCCAATTTTTTTATAAAACTCCTTAACATCAACATTTAAACGTTCACCATAAGGAGGATTAAATAAAATGGTTGTTTGTCCAAACACTTCTTTCATAGAGTTAAAGAAATTCACATGATGAATACCAATAAACTCCTCTAAATTAGCATTTTTAACGTTCTCTTTTGCTTTCACAACTGCAGATGGTGCTTTATCAAATCCCATTATTTTAAAATGAGAACTTCTAATTTTCTTTAATAATGAATCCTGAATTATATAATACAAGTCTTCATCATAATCCTCCCATCTTTCAAAACCAAATTCTTTTCTATTAATATTTGCAGGAATATTATTTGCAATCATTGCTGCTTCAATTAAAATTGTACCAGACCCACACATTGGATCAATAAAATTACAATCTCCAGTATAACCGGACATTAAAACCAACCCAGCAGCAAGCACTTCATTTATTGGTGCAATATTTGTAGAACTTCTATATCCTCTTTTATGTAATGAATCTCCCGAACTATCTAATGACACTGAACATAAATCCTTTTGAATATGAACATGTATTTTAACATCAGGATTTTTCACATCTACATTAGGTCTCTTACTGTATTTATTTCTAAAATAATCAGCTATTGCATCCTTAGACTTTAATGAAATATAATGTGAATTTGTTGTGAAATTTTTAGAATTTACAACGGCCCCAATTGCAAATGTTGAATCCACAGTCATTACTCTCTCCCAATCAATTTGCATTAATTTTTTATACAAATCATCTTCATCTGCAACCTTAAATCTTTTAATAGGTTTTAATATTCTAATTGCTGTGCGCAAAGCTATATTAGCCTTATACATAAAACCTTTATCCCCTCTAAAGGAAACACTTCTTACTCCTGTTTCAACTTCCTGAGCACCTAAGTTTTTAAGTTCTGTTGCCAACAATTCTTCAAACCCAAACATGGTTGTTGCAACCATTCTAAAATCACGATTCATACTTTTCATTTTTGCAAAAATACAGAAAGATTTCCGATAATAGATTGTAAGTTTAGGATAAGCTTTACTTCTATTTTAAACTCAACAACAAATTTGATCAACAAACTAAAAACTATTTGTTATTTTTGTGAGCATTTTAAAAATTATGACTAAAAACAAAGACTGGTTCGAATCATGGTTCGACACGAGCTATTACCACATTTTATATTCCCATAGAGATTATACTGAAGCAAAAGGTTTTATGCAAAACCTTGTTAAATTTTTAGATTTAAAAGCTGATGATTTATTGCTTGACTTAGGATGTGGAAAAGGAAGACACTCCATTTATTTAAATTCTTTAGGATATAATGTAATTGGAGCTGATTTGTCTAAAAATAGCATTTCCGAAGCTAAAGAATTTGAAAATAACCGATTGCGATTTATTGTTCATGACATGCGTAATCCGTTTAAATTGAAATACAACGCAATATTTAATATGTTTACTAGTTTTGGTTTTTTTGAAGATGATACTGAGGATATTGCTATTCTGCAAAATATAAAGAATGGTTTAGCAGAAGATGGAGTAGCAATTATCGATTTTATGAATGTAAAAAAAGTAGTTGCGAATTTGGTTCCCGAAGAAGTTCAAACTATTGAAGGAATTTCATTCAATATTAGTAGATATGTAAAAAACGGATTTATAGTTAAAGAAATAAATTTTGATGTGGATGGTGAACACCATACTTTTTATGAAAAAGTGAAGATTTTGGATTTACCTAAAATAAAAGGATATTTGAATTCTGTAAACTTCAAAATAAAACATACTTTTGGAAATTATCAATTAGATAATTTTAATGAAGAAACCTCTGATCGATTAATTTTAGTTTTAGAATGACTTATATAGCACTTGTATTATCAGTATTAATTGGAATAACGATTGTATTTGGATTAAAGCCCAGCAACAAAACAGCTCAGCTATTATTAGCATTTAGTGGGGCTTATTTATTATCAATTTCAATTCTTCATTTATTTCCTGAAGTATACTCCAGTGAAGTTTCTAATGTTGGCTTATTTATATTAATTGGACTGCTACTTCAACTTATATTAGACTTTTTCTCAAAGGGTGCAGAACATGGGCATATACATATTCAAAAAGATATGGCTTTTCCATGGGCTTTATTTTTAAGTTTAAGTATACATGCTTTTATGGAAGGAATTCCATTAGCTCATAATCACCACCATGAATATTTACTATGGGCAATTGTAATACACAAAATTCCCATTGCAATAATATTAGGTACATTTTTTGTGAATTCAAATACTCCAAAAACAAATGCAGTATTATTTTTAATATTGTTTTCTGCAATGTCTCCTTTAGGAAGTTTAGCTGGTGAAAATATTCAGTTTTTAACAACTTATAAAACTGAAATAACAGCTATTATAATTGGTATATTTTTACATATTTCAACAATTATCTTATTTGAAACTTCAAAAGATCATAAATTTAATTTAATCAAATTTATTGCAATCTTAGTTGGTATGTTCGTTGCCTATTTGGCTTAAATAAACATTGTGACTAGCACATAAATATAGTGGGCAATAACACCTGCTGCAATTCCTCCAACTGTATGAGACACTAAAGCATTTGAAGTTAACTCTCTAAATTTCAACGTATCTAACATTGCGGTATGTGTGCTTAAATATCCACTCCAACACATTCCCATAGCCGTAAATACTGCAATAGCATTACCATCTACAATACCATCAGCAATAAATGCTTTGACCAATGATAGCGAAGCTCCTACCGCTCCTAATGACGTAATTGGAAAAGCAATTAGCTCTGGGTTCTGAAATCCAAATAATCCTTCAAACAACCACCATACTTTATCAGCTAAATGTGGTAATAACGGAACTCCTTCATAAGCCAAACCTTGATATCCTAATGCAACATCTTTAGGTCCAAAAGTTAACATCATAACCATTGTAGAAATTATCAATACCCCTGGAATAATAGATAAACCTAAGTCAACACCTGATTTACCACCATCTAAAATTGAATTCAAAAAACGAATAAAAACTCCACCTTCTGATTTAAATCTAATATCTTCTGTTTTACCTTCAAAATCTCTGTCTTTTCTAGGTTCAATTTTATCTTTTATAAAAAACTGCATCAACCTAGTTGAAACAACGGCTCCCATAATTGCACCAAAAAAACCAATCATTGCTGCTAAAAACAAGTTTTCAGTACTTCCTGGAATTTTTAAGGTTGACATAAAAGTAATTACAATTAATCCCATTCCAAACGCAGTTCCAAAATTCGTTAGAGAAATTAATTCATATTTTTTAAAGTATTTACTGAAATTCTTATCCGTTGAAAGACTTATAATTGCTGGATTATCTGATAAAAAAGTTAGCACACCTGCTAAAGATGCTACCCCTGGTAAATTAAATAAAGGTCTCATTAGTGGTGCCAATATTTTCTCTAACAAACGCACCACACCAAATTCAATTAACAACTTACCCAAAGCTCCTGAAAGCACGGTAATACCCATTATATAAAAAACGGTATTCATTAATAAATCCCATGCTGTATTCATAATAGTATTTAGCATATTTGCCAATCCCATTGTACCACCTATATAACCAAAAATTCCAAAGAAAACTATTAAAAAAAGTACTGCTTCGTACCTTCTTTGAACTAAAAAATTAGATTTCTTAATAGATTTAAAAGCATTCATAAAAATTGATATTAAATTATGGGTCAAATGTAATTATATTGCAAATATTTACATATAAAAAAAGTCCTAATTAAAGGACCTTTTCACGATTTATTAATTCTTATTATTTTTTTCAAAAAAGCATATAATTAGTATTAAGAAACAGCCTTTTATCTAAATTAATTTCAACATTTTTTAATTTCTTTTGAACAGAAAGAAATGTGTTTTTAATTTGCAACTTGACTAATAAATTTAATTCTCATTAATCGTAACTCTTCATCGTCATAATCTCCATCAAATTCATCCATAGCGTCTTGAATTCTGTCACTTTCAGACTCCAAGAAATAATCAAATATTTCTTCTTGCTGATCTTCATCTAAAAGTTCATCTATACAATAATCTATATTAATTTTTGTACCACTATATACAATCCGTTGCATTTCTTCTATAAGCTCATCAAATTGTAACCCTTTTGATTTTGCTATATCCTGAAGCGGAATTTTCCTATCTGTATTTTGAATGATAAACAATTTCAATCCTGAATTCTCTCCCGTACTTTTAACTACAAAATCATCAGGTCTAAGAATATCGTTTTCTTCAACATATTTAGCTATTAAATCAACGAACGGTTTTCCAAACTTTTTAGCTTTCCCTTCACCTACACCAAAGATATTTTTTATTTCATCCATGTTAACAGGATATTTTAAAGCCATATCTTCTAATGATGTTACCTGAAAAACTGCGTAAGGAGGAACTCCATTCTTTTTTGCTACAGATTTTTGAAGATCTTTTAAAAGTTTTACCAAAGTTTCATCTGCAGCTGAACCACCACCTTTATTATTCACAATTATAGTTGTGTCATCTGATTCATCATATAAATGATCTTCAGTCATCATAAATGAAGTAGGATTCTTTAAATAATCCAACCCTATCTGAGTGATTTTCACAACACCATATTGTTCAATTTCTTTTCTAATAAAACCTGCAACAAGTGCTTGTCTAATTAAAGCCATCCAATATTTATCAGATTCTTTACTTCCACATCCAAAAAATGGTTGACCATCTGTTTTATGTGATTTTAATAAAGCATTTACTTTACCTATTAAGGTATTTACAAGCTCCTTAGATTTATATTTTTGAAAGCTTTTCTGAACAACCTCCAATAATTTTATCAAATTATCTTTAGCCTCATTTTTTTTCTTAGGATTTCTTGTATTATCATCCATGTCGGCCCCAAGGCCATTCACATCATCAAATTCCTCTCCAAAATAATGTAAAAGATACTTTCTTCTTGACATTGATGTTTCTGCATAACCAACAACTTCTTGCAACAATGAATTCCCTATTTCTTGTTCAGCAACAGGTTTTCCAGATAAAAACTTTTCAAGTTTCTCTATATCTTTATATGCGTAGTAAGCTAAACAGTAACCCTCTCCTCCATCACGGCCAGCCCTACCGGTTTCCTGATAATAACTTTCTAAACTTTTTGGGATATCATGGTGAATTACAAATCTAACATCTGGTTTATCAATTCCCATTCCAAAAGCAATGGTTGCAACAACAACATCTATATCTTCCATTAAAAACATATCCTGATGTTTTGCTCTTGTTTTTCCATCTAAACCTGCATGATATGGTACAGCTTTCACACCATTAACCTGTAAAACCTGTGCAATTTCTTCAACTTTTTTTCTACTTAAACAATAAATAATTCCTGATTTACCTTCATGTTGACGGATAAATCTAATAATATCAGAATTTATATTTTTTGTTTTAGGTCGAACATCATAAAACAAGTTTGGCCTATTAAATGATGCTTTAAAAGTTTTAGCATTTGACATACCTAAAGTCTTCAAAATATCTTCCTGAACCTTTTCAGTCGCCGTAGCTGTTAAACCAATAATGGGAACATCATCAATTTTTTGAATGATACTTCTTAAATTTCTGTATTCTGGTCTAAAATCATGTCCCCACTCAGAAATACAATGTGCCTCATCAATAGCAACAAATGAAATATTTTGCTTTTTTAAAAACTCAATATATTCCTCCTTTATCAATGATTCTGGGGCAACATATAACAATTTTGTTATACCTTTTTCAATATCACCCTTTACTCTTGCCACTTCAGTTTTATTTAATGAAGAATTTAAAACATGTGCAATACCGTATTCTGCAGAAATTCCTCTAATGGCATCCACTTGATTTTTCATCAATGCAATTAAAGGTGAAACAACAATGGCTGTTCCTTCTTTTGCCAACGCAGGTAATTGATAACATAGCGATTTACCACCACCTGTTGGCATAATTACAAAAGTATCGTTATTATTCATAACACTTTTAATAACTTGTTCTTGTAATCCTTTGAATTTACTAAATCCAAAATTCTTTTTCAAAGCCTCGTGTAAATCAATATTTTTAGTGTTCATTTTACATTTTATTAAAAAACGAATTTAAAAAGCTAGCTAAACAGTACATTTAGCTGTTAAATTAAATAGATTTTACAAATTTGACTTTATTTTTAATTAGTTTAATCAATTTCTAATTAAATAAATTTATTTTTGTTTGCTACTAAAGATAAAACAATTTTTTAATTCAAAAACCGAATCTTTTGAAAAATAAAAATACAATTATAGAAAATGCTAGGCAAACAATTTTAGCTGAAAGCGAAGCAATTGCGAATTTAGTAAATTTTCTAAACGATGATTTCAAAAATGCAGTAAATTTTATACAAAATTCAAATGGACGCGTAATTGTAACTGGAATAGGTAAAAGTGCCAACATTGCAACTAAGATTGTTGCTACATTTAACTCTACCGGAACACCTGCAATATTTATGCATGCCGCAGATGCAATACATGGAGACCTTGGTACAATTCAACAAAATGATGTTGTAATATGTATTTCAAAAAGTGGAAACACTCCTGAAATAAAAGTACTTGTACCATTAATTAAAAATTATGGTAATAAAATTATTGCAATTACAGGAAATGTAAAATCATTTCTAGGAACCAACGCAGATTTTGCGTTGAATTCATTTGTTGAAAAAGAAGCCTGCCCTAATAATTTAGCCCCAACAACAAGTACAACTGCTCAATTAGTTATAGGAGATGCATTGGCTGTTTGTTTGTTAGAAATCAATCAATTTTCAAGTAACGACTTTGCAAAATACCATCCTGGAGGTGCTTTAGGGAAAAAATTATATCTAAGAGTTAGTGATTTAATTGAAAATAATGAAAAACCAGAGGTTTCAATAAGCACTCCTATTAAAGATGTAATTATTGAAATTTCAAAAAAACGTTTAGGAACTACCGCTGTTGTTGAAGATTCTAAAATAGTTGGTATTATTACAGATGGAGATTTAAGAAGAATGTTAAAAGATAATCCTGACATTAGCACCTTAAATGCTGAAAATATAATGAGTAAAAACCCTAAAACTATTAAAGTTGATGCGATGGCTATTAAGGCTCTTGAAACTATGGAAACTAATAATATTACTCAAATATTAGTTGAAGATAACTCAAAATATGTAGGTGTGGTGCATTTACATGATTTACTTAAAGAAGGAATTTTTTAATATGGCAAAAAAGATTAAAGAAGAAAAAGAAATGTCCTTTTTAGATCACCTTGAGATTTTAAGATGGCATTTAGTTCGATCAACAGGAGCAGTATTTATATTTTCAATTTTAGCTTTTATAATGAAGGATTTTGTGTTTAACACAATTCTTTTTGCTCCAAAAGATGCAAATTTCATTACTTACAGGTTCTTTTGTTCTGTTTCAAAAATATTTGGGACAGATGGGTTGTGTATAGAAGATATTCCATTTACTTTTCAGAGTTTAGCAATGGCTGAACAATTTAGTGTACATATATGGACTTCGTTAACTGTTGGGTTTATACTTGCCTTTCCATATATTATATGGGAGTTTTGGAAATTTATTAGCCCTGGACTCTATGAAAAAGAACGAAAAGGAGCATTTTTATTTATAATTATTTCTTCATTTTTATTTTTTGTTGGTGTTTTATTTGGGTACTATTTAGTTACACCGTTATCTGTAAATTTCTTAGGGAATTATTCAGTAAGTGAAGTTGTAGAAAGAAATATTACAATTGGTTCCTATATTGCTTTGGTAAGATCCTCTTCCTTAGCTTCAGGATTAATATTCGAACTACCTATAGTCATGTTTTTTCTAACAAAAATGGGCTTAGTAACACCTGACTTTTTGAAAAAATACAGAAAACATGCCTTGGTTGTTGTGCTAATTTTGGCTGCAATCATAACTCCTCCAGATATAATTAGCCAAATAATAGTTGGTATACCTATTATGATTTTATATGAGGTAAGTATTTATATTTCTAAAATGGTAATAGAACCTGAACAAAAAAAAGGATTAAAAAATAAGATTTTTTATTTTATTATTAGCCTTGTTTTTTGTGGGGGAATTATTTGGGTATATTTAAATTTCTCAGCAATAAGTACATATATATTGGATTTATTAGGTAGATGATTTGATAAAAAGAAAACTTAAAAAGAAACAGAAAAATGCCTAATCAAGTAGAAGAATTTAATGCATATCGTTTAAAAATGAACGATAAAATATTAGCGGAAGACAACAAAGTAATCAAAAGAATATTCAATTTAGATACAAACGCATATAAAAAAGGACATTTAGACGTTAAAACAAAGGAGTTACTTGGTTTGGTTTCTTCGGCAGTTTTAAGATGTGATGATTGTATTAAATATCATTTAGAAACTTGTTTTAAAGAAGGTATAACAAAAGAGGAAGTTATGGAGACTTTATCTATAGCAACTTTGGTTGGAGGAACAATTGTTGTACCTCATTTAAGAAGAGCATATGAATTTTGGGAAGAATTAGAATCTCAAAAATAACAAGTAATATTTAATTCATTTTAATAATTAAACATAAAAAAGTGAAATTAAGAGCTGAAAATATTAAGAAAAAATACGGTAGCAGATACGTAGTAAAAGGAATTTCTTTAGAGGTTGAACAAGGTGAAATTGTTGGTTTGTTAGGCCCTAATGGAGCCGGTAAAACCACTTCATTTTATATGATTGTAGGTATGATTAAGCCAAATGAAGGTCATATTTATTTAGATGATAAGCCTATTACAGATTTTCCTATGCATAAACGAGCTTCACAAGGTGTTGGCTATTTAGCACAAGAAGCATCGGTTTTCAGAAAATTATCTGTTGAGGATAATATCATGTCTGTACTTCAGTTTACGGAGTTATCTAAAACTGAGCAAAAGAAAAAATTAGAATCATTAATAGATGAATTTAGCTTAGGACATGTTCGAAAAAATAGAGGAGATTTACTTTCTGGAGGAGAAAGAAGAAGAACTGAAATTGCTCGTGCTTTAGCTTCAGACCCTAAATTTATTTTATTAGATGAACCATTTGCTGGAGTTGACCCTATTGCAGTTGAAGACATTCAAAGTATTGTTGCTCATTTAAAAGATCGAAATATTGGAATTTTAATTACCGATCATAATGTACAGGAAACACTTGCTATTACTGACAAAACGTATTTAATGTTTGAAGGAGGTATATTAAAAGAAGGTACTCCTGAAGAACTTGCTGCAGATGAAACTGTTAGACGTGTATATTTAGGTAAAGACTTTGAGTTGAAGAAACGTAAGTTCTAATAGTACTCTTTTATGAATTATTCTGATATTTTCTCTAAAATAACTTCTCAATTAGATGGTTTTATTGATACTGGAAAAGTAGCTGATTATATTCCAGAGTTAAGTACTGTCAATAGTTCAAAATTTGGTATTCATTTGACAACTGTAAGTGGAGAAAATTTTTGTTTTGGAGATTCGAATGAAAAATTTTCAATTCAAAGTATTGCTAAAGTTTTATCTTTATCATTAGCTTATAAACTTGAAAATGAACAGTTATGGAAACGCGTTGGTGTTGAACCTTCAGGAACTCCGTTTAATTCATTAATTCAGTTAGAAACTGATTCAGGAATACCTAGAAACCCTTTAATAAATGCAGGTGCTCTGGTTATTTCAGATGTTCTGGTAAGTCATTTAAAAAATCCGAAAAAAGATTTCCTCAATTATCTAAGAGAAATTTCTGGAATTCATACAATTGATTATAGTCCAAGAATTGCTGATTCTGAAAAATCAAAAGGATACAGAAACGCAGCATTAATCAATTTAATGAAATCCTTCGGAAATATTGACAACGATATTGATGTGGTACTA
>Ga0193964_1001018_pt1 | contig 12773 bp, 13 predicted proteins | sample FB_7_MG_FD_140323 | JGI IMG/M metagenome (GOLD analysis project Ga0193964, IMG submission 140323) | Microbial mat bacterial communities from the Broadkill River, Lewes, Delaware, United States - FB_7_MG | ecosystem: Environmental > Aquatic > Freshwater > River > Microbial mats | place: USA...
TTAGTTTTCACTTCTTTTCCACAAGCTTTTTTGATTTCAGCGTTTAAATTATCACCTTTACCAATAGCTTCCCATTCGTCTTGAGTATGTTTTGAGGCCATTTTTGCACCAGTCATTGCACAAGCTTTTTTAAGCTTTTTAGAGTAAAGTTTTTGTCCTTTAGCAACATCAGCAGATGCAACTGTTGTACTCATTGCTAATGCGATTGCACCAGCTAATACTAATTTTAATAATTTGTTCATAGTTTTCCCTTTTTTATAATTGACCAAGTATACCATAAAAAATTTTATTAAATAATAAATCACTTATAAAAGTTCTAAAATTATGTTATAATTGGCTATGAAACATTACATTTTAAAACAACTTACTCAATTTTTAAATAACTACAATTATATAAAAAATATTAAAAGAATTAACAATAATACTATTAAAATAGAATTTAATAATAAAAATATATACTATTTTGACCTTTCAAAAGGTTCGGCTACAATTTATAAAAAACATACTAATGATAGTATTAAAAAAGACTATAATGCACCTTTTGATGTATTATTATCAAAAAAATTTACATCAGCAAATATAAAAAATATTCAATTATTAAACAATGATAAAATTATAAATATTGAAGTAGAGAATAAAAGCTCATATAAAACACAAAGTACAATATTACAATTGGAATTTACAGGGAAAAATACAAACATCATTATTTTGGATAAAAATAATATTATACTTGAAGCACTAAGACATATAGATGAATGGTCATCAAAAAGGGTAGTAAAGGTTGGTATTGTCTTAGCTCCACTAGAAAAACCAACATTTGAATATGAAGAAAAAAGCATAGATGATATTGATCAGTTTTTGTATGATACCTATAATAAAAAACAGAGTCAAGAACTCCAACAAGATAAAAGACAAAAAACTAATCTAATAGATAAACAAATTAAGAAGATTCAAAAAATATTAAATAATCTTGATGATATTGCAACATTAGAAAAGAATGTATCGTTATATAATAATCAAGCAAGTGAAATTTTAGGAAATTTATATAACTACACAGGATATGAAAAAAGTTTGAATATTCAAAAGTCCAATGACCTATTTACTAAATCAAAAAAAACAAAACAAAAACAAAAGAATCAACATATTGAACAAACAAATTTGACACAAAAATTAGATTTTTATAAACGTCTGTTAAATACAATAAATAATTGTAAAACAAAAGATGAATTAGAATTTTATATCCCAAAAAAAGATAAAAACCAAATAAAAACCAAAAAAGCAAATCCATACCAAAGTTTTTTTATAGATGGATTTAAAATAATGCTAGGTCGAGATGAAAGAGAAAATATATATCTTTTAGAAAATTCTAAAGCTAGTGATTTTTGGTTTCATCTTCAAGGTCAAGTTTCATCTCATGTGATAGTGTCAAATAGAAAAAAAACTATTCCTGATAAAATTATAGAAGAGGCTGCTAAAATATGTGCTAGATTTTCTACTAATAGTAGTGGAACATATCCTGTAGATTTTACTCAAAGAAGAAACGTAAAAATACAAACAAGAGCCAATGTCCTATATAATCCATACAGTACAATAGTAGTTAAAGTTTAAATTACTAAGTATCTATCACTTCGTACCTTATATCATAAGCACTAAAGATATATTATAATAAAATACAAGTAAAATTTAAATATAAGGTAAGAAAATAAATGAAATTTTCAACAAGTTTTATACCAACAACAAAAGAAACACCATCTGATGCAACTCTACCATCACATCAATTTTTAGTAAGAGCAGGATTTATTAATCAACAAGGTAGTGGATTGTACAACTATATGCCTCTTGGAAAAATAGTTCTTGATAAAATTAGAGCTATAGTTAAAGAAGAATTAGATATTGCAGGGTGTAGTGAAGTTCAGCTAGGATTTGTAACTCCTTTAGAGTTATGGAAAAGAAGTGGGCGTGCATCAAAAATGGGTCTGGAGATGCTTCGAATCAAAGATAGAAAAAACAATGATTTTGTTTTGAGTCCTACAAATGAAGAAGCGATGGTAGAATTAGTAAAAAATAGAATTACTAGCTATAGAGATTTACCTGTGAATCTATATCAAATAAATACTAAATTTAGAGATGAAGCAAGACCTAGATTTGGACTTATGAGAGGTAGAGAGTTTTTAATGAAAGATGGATACTCTTTCCATGAATCAGCTGAAGATATGGTAAAAGGTTTTGAACTTATGGAAGCTACATATCGAAAAATATTTTCTAGACTTGGACTAAAGTTTAGAGCTGTTGATGCAGATAGTGGTGCAATTGGTGGAAGTGGAAGTAAAGAGTTTCATGTATTGGCAAATAGTGGTGAAGACACAATTGTTGTTTGTGATAATTGTGAATATGCAGCTAATATTGAAGCTGCGATTAGAGAACCAAGAGCTGTAAATAAAACTGATTTAGAAGCAGCAAAAGTAGAAACACCAGATCAAAAAACAATAGAAGATGTAAGTGCATTTTTAAAAGTGAGCCAAAGTCAAACAATAAAAGCTGTTATTAAAAAAGCAGTTTATGAAGAAGATACACAAATTGTTGTGTTTTTTGTAAGAGGGGATGATGAGTTAGAAGAGATAAAAGCTTGTAATTCAGTAGATGCTTTAGAGATAGTAGATGCCAATGATGAAGATATCCAAGAAGCTGGTTTAGTAGCTGGTTATGTTGGTCCATTTGGATTAAGTGAAGATATCAAATTTGTAATTGACAATGAGATTAAAAATGAAACAAATATAGCTTGTGGAGCAAATGAAGAAAACTATCATTTAGTTGGTCAAGATATGACAACACTAAGTGATGTTCAATATGCTGACTTAGTTGCTGTTCAAGAAGGAAATATTTGTAATTGTTGTGGTGGAACTTTAACTTATACTAAAGGGATAGAAGCAGGACATATTTTTCAATTAGGTACTACATATAGTGAACCTTTAGATGCTAAGTTTTTAGATCAAAATGGTAAGTCTCAATCTTTTTATATGGGTACATATGGAATTGGTGTGAGTAGACTAATAGCCGCAGTGATAGAACAAAGCCACGATGATAAGGGTTGTATTTGGACAAAAGAAACAGCTCCATATTTTGTAGATGTTATTGTTTCAAATGCTAAAAAGGAAGATGAATTAAATACTGGTATGCAAATCTATGAAGATTTAAAAGCTGCTGGAATTGAAACTATTATTGATGATAGAAAAAAAGAGAGATTTGGTTTCAAAATGGGTGATTTTGAACTTATTGGATTTCCTTATGCAATAGTAGTTGGTAAAAAACTTCAAGATGGAATGGTTGAGCTAGTTTGTAGAAAAACTGGTGTTAAAACAGAGTTAAAACTTGATGAGGTTGTTCAAGCTGTAAGAGAATTATAAAAAGGTTTATACCTTTTTATAATAAATATTTATATTTGAGACAGTTCTTTATTAATAAGTGCAATAAGCTCTTTTAGTGGGATACTCTCTATATCATTTTTCTCATATATCTCTACAAGATAAACAATATTGTTTTCATCAATATAATATGTAATAACTCTAAATCCACCTCTTTTGCCAATATTTTTACTAGAATTTGCCATTCTTATTTTGTAAATATCATTACCTAAAGAGACACCATTTGTAGGATCATCTTCTAATACTTTTACAAGTTCTTTAATATCTTCTAAAAGATTTCTATTTTTTTTGTTTAATTTTTTGAACTTTTTATGAAAACTTGGAAAGAATTCAATTTTAGTCATTTTCAAATTCTTTGAATAACTCATCAATTGGTTTTGCTTCTTTGATAGCTTTACCACTTTTGATATCTCTGCATGCACTAGATAAACTTTTTAAAACATCTACTTTTGTATCTTCATTTGATATCTCATATGAAACACCACTAAAGTTTGAAACAAATACTTTAAATGCTTCTACTAGGTCTTGTTTATTGTCATCTATTTTAAGTGTCATCATAGTCATAATAACTCCATTGGTCTATAGTATATCTATATTATATCAGAAAAGTACAAATATCCAAATTCTTTTAATTTTCCTAAATACTATTAAGGTACTGGAGTAGTTACTAAATATGTAGAAGTAAAAGATATTGATGATTTTATAGTTCACAATTATAGTAACTAAATATAAAAAGGTTTTAAATTTAATTTAAAACCTTTTTTGATATGCATGACAATAAGGTCTCTTATTGTGTTTAAAATAATAATCTTGATGATATTCTTCTGCTTCAAAGAACTTATGTTCTTGTGCAGATATAAGTTTTGTTGCAACTTTTAATCCTTTGTCCTCAAGTATCTTTATAAGATTTGTTGAGATGTTCTTTTCCTCTTCATCATTATAAAAAATAGCACTTAAATATTGGCTCCCAATATCTGGACCTTGTCCATTTATTTGAGTAGGATCGTGTATCTCAAAAAATAGTTTTGTTAAACTATCAAATGAGATAATTGAAGAATCATAATTCACCTGTACAACCTCAAGGTGACCTGTTTCTCCTGTACATATATCTCTATAGTTTGGGTTGTCTGTAGTTCCACCCATATAACCACTTATTGCACTTTTTACACCTTCAAGTTTTTCGAAGTAGTACTCCACTCCCCAAAAACATCCACCTGCAAAATATGCACTTTTAATATTCTTATTTTGCATATTATTCTCTCTTAAAATTTAAAGAAGCAGAGTTTACACAATGCCTTATACTTTTTGGAGTCATTTTCTCACCTTTAAATACATGGCCTAAATGTCCTCCACATGATGAACATACTATCTCTACTCTTCTTCCATCTGCATCTGCAATCTCTTGTACTGCATCTTTTATTGCATCATCGAAGCTTGGCCATCCTGTTCCACTATTAAATTTAGTATCTGAATGAAATAGTTCTGCATTGCATTGTTTACATTTATAGATGCCAGCTTCTTTATTGTCGTGGTATTCACCTGAAAATGCTCTTTCAGTTCCTTTGTATAAAATAATTCTTTGTTCTTCTTCTGTTAATGAGTTATAGTTAGATATCATATTATCTCCTTTCATATTTATCTAAATTATAAAAGTAAAATTGTAAAAACAAAATTAATTTTTTTATATAATTTCATTGTATAAACTATCTCGTTCAACTGGTTCAAAACCACTATCGATAATTAATTCAACAAATTCATTTTGTTTCATACCATTAGCACTCGCCGCTCCTGCTGCACTATTGATTGATTCTTTTTCAATTGTACCATCCAAATCATTTGCTCCAAACTCCTGAGCTATTAAAGCAAGTTTAATACTTGATGTTACCCAATATGCTTTAAGGTTTGGAATATTATCTAATATAATTCTACTAATTGCAAAAGTTTTTAATATCTCTTGTGCTGTTGGAAAGTCAGCAACTTTAAGATAATTGTTTTCTTTTTGATAAACTAAAGGGATAAATGCGTTGAAACCATTAGTTTTATCTTGTAAGTTTCGAAGTCGTAACATATGATCAATTCTGTTTTCTCGACTTTCTACGTGACCAAAAAGCATTGTAACATTTGATTTTTTCCCTTTTTCATGCCAAAGTTGATGAATCTCTAACCACTGAGCAGAACTAACCTTTCCTCCACAAATCTTTTTTCGTACAGTTTCATCAAATATTTCTGCACCACCACCAGGCATAGAGTCCACTCCATATTCAATCATCAAGTCTATAATCTCTTCGTAACTTTTATTGTACTGTTCGCTTAAAAAGTGTATCTCTGCTGCTGTCAATGCTTTTACATGAAGTTTAGGATATTTGTCTTTTATTTTTTTGAATACTTCTAGGTACCACTCTAGTCCAGTATCTGGATTGTGAGCTGAAACTATATGAACCTCTTTTATACCATTTTTTACGCTATTTTGAACAGTATTTAAAATCTCTTCATGGCTTAGTGCATAAGGTTGTGGATTTTTCCTACTTGCACTATATGCACAAAACTGGCAAACATCTTTACAAATATTTGTAGGATTGATATGTCTATTTACATTATAATATGTTTTTCTTCCAAACTTTTCTTCTCTTATTTTAGAAGCATAAGTTCCAAGTTCTACTAAGTCCATATCATAAAGTGCAATACCATCTTCTAGTGTTAGTCTTATATTATTGTCTAGTTTTTCTTTTAATGTCATCTATTATTTTCTTTCTTTATTAATTTGTAAAATTCGGCTTGAGTTATATCTGATATATATTTTGTTTCTTGTTTATGTATGGCATGTATCTCTACTTCCATTCCATCTAAGAACCAACCGTTAGTTGCATCTATCATTCTTTTGTCTTGAAACATTTTTTTTAATTCATCATTTGATACGATTAACTCTTCCATTTTTCATTCCTCTAATATGCTACCAATCCGTTTAAGTTACTTGATATATTAGCAACTGTTCCATTGATAATCTTTTGCATAAATTTTTCCATCTTATCCTCTTTTGACCAAACAGGATTTGAGATACCACTTAAATTTATAACTAGTTGTTTTGCTTTACTAACAGGTGCAACATAATCTACTAGACCAACTTCTTTTGCTTGTACTGATGTGAAAATATGTGCATCAGCATATAGTTTATGTTGCTCTTTTTTTAATTTTCTTGCATTTGAAACATCAGTGATAAACATATCATAAGTACTTTTAATCACTTTGTTTAGTTCATCTTTTTCTGTTTTTGTCCATTGTCTTGTTGGAGTTCCCGCTTCTTTATAGCTTCCGATTTTTACTGTTTGTGTTTTTACACCAATTTTTGCCATAAGTTCACTAGCATCAACACTTTGCATAATCACACCAATAGAACCTATCATACTTCCTGGATTTGCAACAATTTTACTAGCCCAAATTGAAGCATAGTAGCTACCACTAGCCATCACTCCACTTGCATAAGCTACAACGGGTTTTACTTCATTTAATTCTTTAATAGCATAAGCTAATTCAACAGAAGGTGCAACAGCACCACCTGGAGAGTTTACTTTGAGAAGAACACCTTTGATATCATTATTGTTTTTAGCCATCTGGATTTTATCTAAGACATCTTCTACTAACATAATTGGGCCATTTAGCTCAATAATTTGTAAGTTTGCTTTTTCTAAGCTTTGTGAATCTGTATTGTTCGCTAAATAAACTAATAGTGTAAGAAACAAGACAGTTTTAAAATACCGATTAATAAATTTAATTGGTGCGGTGATTGGTAAAAAGAGCAGTTTAAGAAAGTTCATTTATACCTCCTATATATGTTTTATTTACTTTTGATGTGTGCAAAATAATTGAAGTTGCTAAATCTTTTTCATCTAGACAAGCATCAGGGAGTTTGAAACTTATAATATCTGAATCATAATCTTTTTCTAAAACTCCTTTTTTTAATCCCAATGCATCAGCACCACCAGAAGTCGCAGCTTTGATAAGCTTAGTAGATAGATCATTTGAATCTAAATTTGTATGCATAAAAAATGAGTTTCTTAACTCTTCAAACATATTCAATGTATGATTTGAGCTTAATCCATCAGTTCCTACTGCTAAAGGTATGTCATCTAAATAACTTAGATTTAATATCGTATTGTTTAAAAGTCTGTTTGAGTTTGGACAATGTGTGATTGTAGCACCAAGTCTTTTAATTTGTATTAGCTCTTTTTCATTTGCTTGTACACAATGTGTAAAGCTAAGATGTTTTATATTTTTAAATTGGTCTAAAAATTCGCTTGGTTTTGTAAGTGCCTTGTGTTGGTCTAGCATATCTTTAAAAAATGCTTCAAACTCGCCACTTGAGTAATTTAACCAATCATTTTCGGCTCTACTTTCTTGAAAATGAGAAGATACTGCCATATTTTCTTCTCTTGCTATTTTTAATACTTCTCTTACTAGAAATGGATGTGTAGAATAAGGTGAATGTATCGCAATAGCGGGGATAAATCGTTCATTTTGATTGTTTTTTGCTGATTTTAGTTTTTCTTGAAAATCTAGAAAAAGTGTATCTATCATATCTTGTTTGCTTCCAAGAACTTCTGTAAAATACACTACATTTAAAGGTGATTTTAGACATGAGTTCATATCAAAACCATATGAACTAATTGCCCCTATAGTTGTAGTTCCATTTTGCAACATTTTTGCTAACTCTGAGTCTATTAACTCTTCTGTTGCCTTTTCAATTAAATCTTCTCTATTTTGTATCACAGAAAAAAGCCATTTTACAAAATTACCATACTTTAATGTAGTTTTATTTGCACTAAACTCTAAGTGAACATGAGTATTGATAAGTCCTGGCATCAAAACTGAATTTTCGCCTAAGTACTCAATAGTCTCTAAATTGTATTTTTCACGAAACTCTTCAACTGTACCTATATCAATAATTTTTTTGTCAAATACAATAGCACCATTTTTAATAATTGAAAAATCTTCGTCACAAACTAATAACCAATCGGCATATAGAAACTTCATATATTAGTATCCTTATATCTTAATAATAAATAAATTCTTTTAGAATATATTATTATACCCAATGATTATTAAATAAATTAATGATTATTTTTTTAGTTGAAGTTTAACAGTAAATAAAGCCCCTTTGTATGGAACATTATCATAATGAAAAGATGAGTTTTCTACTTTTATAGAACCTTTGTGATGTTTTGTAATAATCTCATAAGTCATGTATAACCCAATACCAGTTCCATTTGATTTATGTTTTGTTGTAAAATATGGCTCAAAGATATGATCAATCTTGTCGAGTGCTATACCTCCTGCTGTATCTTTTATCTCAACGACAGCGAAGTTATCTTCAATATATGTAGATATAAAAAGATAGTGGTTTTCATTTTTAGATTCGCAAAGAGCATCTTGAGCATTTGAAAATATATTCATAAAGGATTGCATTAGTTCACCATCTAGTCCTACTATATGAACATCTTGTAAGTTTTTAATAATCTCTATATTTCTATTTTTGAATTTTGATTCTAATAAGCTAAGTGTTTTTTCTAGGTTTGTTTTTAAATTCAATTTTTCTTTATGTTTGTTTTTTTTGAAAAAATTTCTAAAATCATCAATAGTTTTAGACATATGTTCCGTAGTATTTACAATAATATCTGTAAATCGTACAATATCACCATCTTCTAGCATATCATATTCTTTTTTCATTTTCATTCCACTTGCAGATGTTGAGATTACAGATAGTGGTTGTCTCCATTGGTGTGCAATATTTTCTAGCATCTCTCCCATAGATGCCATTTTTGATTGCTGGAACATGATACTTTCTTTTTGTTTATTTTCATTTTCTAACTGTTGTGAATGAGTTATATCTAAAGCAATACCAATTGTTTTTATATAGTTGTTTTGTGAATCATATTTATTGTACCATCTATTTTCGATGTATCTAGTCTTTTGTTTTTTAGTAACTATTTTATGAACTATGTGACCGTGTGTATTATTTCGATATGACTTTTTTAATAATTGTATTAAGTTAGCTCTATCTTCTTTATGAATTATAGAAAGTAGCATCTTAATATTAATAACAGAGTTTAGTTTGAAATCACAAATTTTAAACATCTCCTCTGAAAAATAAACTTTACCATCTAATCTATTTACTTCCCAACTTCCAAGATGCGCAAATTTTTGTGCTTCTTTGAGTTTTGATGCTTGTTCTAGTAAGTCATTTTTTTGCTTTATATAGTTTGTGATATCTAGTTTGATGGCTAAAAAACCATTTAGTTTATTATCTAAAACAATTGGAACAATAGAAGCCTTTTCATAATAAATATCACCATTTTTCTTTCTATTGATAAATTCGCCATCCCATGAATGCAAACCTTCAAGTGTTGCATGTAAATTTGAATAAAAATCTTTTTCTAAAACATTTGATTTCAATATTTTTGGATTTTGTCCATATACTTCTTTTTTAGAATATCCTGTAGTTTTCTCAAAAGAATTATTTACATAGGTGATATTTTTATTGGCATCTGTAATCATTATATTATTATCACTATTTTCTACTGCTTTTCTAAATCGTAACAATTCAAGCTTGTGTTTTTTATCAATTCTGTAAGTGATAATTAAAGCAAGTAAAAAACTTATAATAATAAAAATCAATACATAAGAAAATGTTTCTTCTTTTTTTGATAGTTTTTTGAAATATCGAATAAGAAATTTTTTTAAACTATTGATTGATTTATCTAAATGAATATTATTTTTTTTATTTACAACACCATTTAGGTTATTTAGATATCTAAGTGTTAGGTGTGAATTGTCAATGAATTGATTTAGTTGTTTATCTGCAAGTTTGTATAAACTTCTTAAGTCTTTTAAATTTTTAATATTTTGATTTATATAACTTATATATTTATTTTGACCCAATGCTGACTGCGTGAAGTTTACAATTATTGAGTTCACCTCAAGACCAATAGGACTAAAGTAATACCTTTTTTGTATATTAGATTGTATATTTAGTAGTGTTTGTATTGAATTGACAAGTAAGGAGTTGTGGTTTTTGAACTCTTTCATTAGGTTTTGTTTATTTATGAAGTCTTGCTGAAGCTTTTTTATATGAGGTGAAAGGTCTGAATGTATATTTTCATTGTGTAGCATTGTCTTTAATAGGTGTAGTTCTATATTAAAAGTAGCTATATCTTTTGATATTTCATTGATATTTATATATTGAAGTTTTTTAGATAAAAGATTGTCAAACTTTTTATCTAGAAGATTTAACATCTCTATTTTTTCTATAGTTAAATAATTGTTTTTTGTATTTTTATTGGTATTTAAAATAAAATAAAAAGAATATAAAATAAAAAAAACAAACAATATAAATATAACATATACATAGTTAACTTTTTTTAACATAATCCCTTCTTTCTTAAAATTATTAATTATTTAATAGAGCGATTATAGTAAAATAAAACTTAAAAAAAGTAATTAATTCTCATATTTCATTAGTACTTTCTTATATAATTTTAGATATCATACTCAAAAATTATTATTACAAAGGAATAAAATGAAAATAGCGGTAATTCAAGGACCAAATTTAAATATGTTAGGTATTAGAGAGCAAAATATTTATGGACCAATGACTTTAGATCAAATTCATGAACAAATGAAAGGTAGTGCAGATCAAAATGGTGTTGAGTTAGAATTTTTCCAATCTAATCTAGAGGGTGAAATTGTTGATAAAGTTCAAGAATGTTTAGGAACTGTAGATGGAATCATTATAAATCCAGCAGCTTATAGTCATACAAGTATTGCTATTGCAGATGCAATTTCAGCAGTTGGAATCCCTGTAGTAGAAGTACATGTATCTAATATATATAAAAGAGAAGAATTTAGAAGAAATACAATGACAGGACGAGCAAGTCTTGGTGTTATTACTGGATTTGGACCTTTTGGTTACCATATGGGACTTATTGCTTTAATGCAAATTGTTAATGAGATGAAAGCTGCTGAACAAATGCAACAAGAAGCACAACAGGCTCAAACTGAAACTCAAGCATAATAAATAGATAATTTCAATGAAAAATTATCATAGTTATATACTGCAAGATGAAAATGCTGTATATTTTGAAATAGGTTATAGCTGTGATAATGAGATCTTTTTAAGTATTGGTGATGAACGTTTTTTTATCACTGATGCTAGATATGAGATAGAAGCTAAACTTTTTATAAAAAATTGTGAAGTGATAATCTCAAATGATCTTATTGCTCAAGCTATAACTATATTAAAAAAATACAAAGTAAAAAAACTACACTTTGATCCAAATGACTTTACAGTTTTTACTTATGAATCATTAAAAAATAAACTTGATTTAAAATTTATACCAAAACAAAATTTTTCAAAAATTAAAAGATTGATTAAAACTGATGATGAAATCAAACTTATAAAAAAAGCCATGAGTTTAGGTCGAGATGGTTTTAAAAGATTCTCAAAATATTTACAAAAAGATGGTTTATATAAAAGCGAAAAATTTTTATTTTTTAAAGCAAAAGAGTTTATGAGTAATAGTGGTGAATTAGACTTAAGTTTTGATCCCATAGTTGCTATTAATCAAAATAGTGCAAAACCACATGCTTTGCCTACAAAGAAGAAACTGATGCAAGATGATTTGCTTTTAGTTGATGCTGGTGTAAAGTATAAAAGATATTGTTCTGATAGAACATGTACTTCTTTTGTTGATAAAAATATTAACTTTAAAAGAGAACAAGAGTTTTCTTCTAAAAAACAGCAAAAAATATATGATATAGTTTTGAAAGCTCAACAAACTGCTATTTCTAAAGCAAGAGTGGGTATGAAAGCATCATATATTGATAAACTTGCACGTGATGTGATAGAAAAATCGGGATATGGAAAATACTTTGTACATAGTACTGGACATGGTGTTGGTCTTGATATTCATGAATATCCAAATATAAATTGTAAAAATGATGTTATTATTGAAGATAATATGGTTTTTACCATCGAACCAGGCATTTATTTGAATGATAAGTTTGGTGTAAGAATTGAAGATACAGTTGTTATGAAAAAGGGTAGGGCCGTTATCTTATAATTAGAGCAAAGTTCAATAAAGAACTTTGGTCTATTTATTGTATTTTTAATATGTAGATTATCATTTAGACTTTTATGGACTATTTGGTAACTTCTATGAGGTTCTAATCTAATTCCTTTATCTTACTTGTTGTAAATAAGTTTTTTACCATACAATATATCAGAAAAAACTAATCAAAAACTAACTTTTCATATAAATTTTGTAAATAATTCATTTTCTCAATATCTTTGATTATGAA
>Ga0193964_1001019_pt1 | contig 12770 bp, 11 predicted proteins | sample FB_7_MG_FD_140323 | JGI IMG/M metagenome (GOLD analysis project Ga0193964, IMG submission 140323) | Microbial mat bacterial communities from the Broadkill River, Lewes, Delaware, United States - FB_7_MG | ecosystem: Environmental > Aquatic > Freshwater > River > Microbial mats | place: USA...
CTTCACTAGGTACCGCCAAACGAACCGCTTTGACGATCTCATGAATTAGCTCGGGTGTATCCAGGAGCACCGCGCCCCCTTTACTTTTATTCACCGTTTTAGCGGGGCAACCGAAGTTTAGATCTATACCGGGCGCGCCTAATTTTGCAGCTTTTCTAGCATTACCCGCCAAAACCGAAGGATCACTTCCCAACAGCTGTAAAACAACGGGAGTACCCGCAGGGGTTTTGCCACCATTCAATAGCTCAGGACATAAGCGCCTAAACACTTTCGCAGGTAACACTCGATCACTGACTCTGACAAACTCAGTCACACACTGATCAATACCTCCAACTTGTGTTAGAAGGTCTCGCATCGTGTAATCAACAACGCCTTCCATCGGCGCAAGTATTATTTTCAAAATAGATTAGCTACAGATAAGATTAAGAAGGGATACCATTATATGACAGCTTAGCCCTTCAAGGGATAGTTAGGTACTTAGATGCGTCTATTTCTCGCAATAAAAATACCCGATCAAATTCAGGATAAGATCTCGAATTTATATATTCCGGAAGAACAAGGGATACGTTGGACACCCGCACACCAATTGCACTTAACGCTAATTTTCATTGGTGACCAACCCCAAGAAAAAATAGATGAAATTAGCGAAACCATTGCCGAGATTGAGTTTAATACGATGCCTATCAATCTAAGCAAAACGGGTTTCTTTAAATCCGGTATCTATTGGATAGGTGTTGAAGAAACGAATGCCTTGATGAATCTACAAAAAAAGCTTTACCGTGCGATAGCAAACCTCGGAATCCATATAGAAAACCGTCGCTTTAAACCCCACATTACGATCGCACGCGATAAGGGCATCTCCGCCCCCTTAGCTCAGAGTATAGAGCGGAAAAGCTTAGGCTTCGCCGCATCATTCACGGCATCGAGTTTTGAGCTAATGAGCAGCTACTTAAAACCCAATGGCCCTGAGTATCAAACAGAAGTAGAGTTCATACCTTAGAAACCAAATCGACATAAAAAAACCCGCAAAAGCGGGTTTTTATCAATATTGAAAACTAAATAGCGGACAGACCTCTAAGCATATCTGCTTTGATATCTTCAATCGATTCAATACCAACAGATAATCGTACAAGGTTGTCTTTGATGCCTGCTTCAGCACGTGCTTCCGGCGTCATTCGTCCATGGGTAGTTGTACCTGGATGGGTGATAGTGGTTTTTACATCACCTAAATTTCCGGTAATAGAAACCATCGTCGTCGCATCAATAAAACGCCACGCAGCTTCTTTTCCACCTGCCACTTCAAATGACAAAACACCACCAAAGCCCGTTTGCTGCTGCTTTGCTAGTTCGTGCTGAGGATGGCTTTCTAAGCCAGAGTAGAACACTCGATCGATGCCTTCTTGCTGTTCCAACCAAGCGGCCATCTCCATCGCGTTCTTGCAATGCGCATCCATACGAATCTTTAATGTCTCAAGGCCTTTCAGGAATACCCATGCATTGAAAGGGCTCATGCATGCCCCTCCAGTACGAATAAAACCGAATACCTCTTCCATCTCTTTTTGAGCACCAACAACGACACCGCCTACACAACGCCCCTGACCATCCAGGTACTTAGTCGCTGAATGGATAATGATATCAGCACCTTGCTTTAGAGGTTGTTGCAATACAGGCGTGCAGAAACAATTATCAACAACGAGCAAAGCGTCATGCTTATGTGCAATAGCCGCTACCGCTTCAACATCGGTTAGTTCTGCTAAAGGATTGGAAGGTGTTTCCAAAAACAGCATCTTAGTATCAGCGGTGATCGCTTCTTCCCAGCTGTTAAGGTCAGTAGGATCGACAAACGTTGTTGTAATACCTGTACGTGAAAGGTACTTCTCGAATAACGAAACCGTTGAACCGAAAACGCTACGTGAACAAACTATATGATCACCTACCTGCATTAAGGATAAGCAGGTACTTAAGATAGCGGCCATGCCTGAAGAGGTGGCAATGGCGCGCTCTCCGCCTTCAAGCGCAGCAATTCTCTCTTCAAAGAACTGAACCGTTGGGTTGGTAAAACGCGAATATATATTACCCTCCTCCTCTCCACCGAATCGAGCAGCCGCTTCGCGTGCGCTCGAAAAAACGAAGCTAGAAGTTGGGTAGATAGGATCACTATGCTCACCTTCAAGGGAGCGATGTTGACCCGAACGTACTGCTAACGTAGCCAGGTCGTACCCATCCGGGTCAAACTGGATCCGCTCCGCACGCTCATAATCAGAAATAGACATTCGCTAAAAACCCCTTAATCAATTTTGCTGCATAGGTTTGAAGATTCATTACTGCCTGCATTCTTTTTATTCTTACCTTTCGCTGAATCATTTCGTGTAGCTTTTAATCGCTCTAGATAAGCTGCATCGACATCACCAGCAACGTATTTGCCATCGAAAACACAAGTATCAAATTCTGTGATTTCAGGATTACCTTCAGATACTGATTGTTTAAGATCATCAAGTTCCTGGTAAATCATCCAGTCACAACCAATCTCTTCACCCACTTCATCATCTGTACGACCATGCGCAATAAGCTCTTCAGCCGCAGGCATATCAATGCCGTAAACATTCGGGTACTTAACCGCTGGCGCCGCAGATGCGAAATATACTTTCTTCGCACCGACATCACGGGCCATCTGCACGATTTGACTCGATGTCGTTCCGCGAACAATAGAGTCATCAACCAGCATCACGACTTTATCTTTAAATTCCATACCAATTGGGTTGAGTTTGCGACGGACCGACTTCTTACGCTGGGTCTGTCCAGGCATAATGAATGTACGGCCAATATAGCGGTTTTTAATAAAACCTTCGCGGAAGTTAACCCCTAACTCTTTGGCCATCTCCATCGCCGATGTGCGGCTGGTATCAGGAATAGGAATAACCACATCAATATCGTGGTCTGGACGCTCACGCATTACTTTGTCGGCTAGCTTTTTACCCATACGCATACGCGAGATATGCACATTAACATCATCAATAATTGAATCAGGGCGCGCTAGATATACATACTCAAACAAACAAGGCGCTAGTTTTGTGTTATCTGCACATAACTGGGTAGATACGTTGCCTTCCATATCAATATAGATTGCTTCACCTGGCGCTATATCACGAACACGCTCAAAGCCAGAGATATCAAGTGCAACACTTTCCGAAGCAACCATGTATTCGGTGCCGCTTTCCGTTTCACGCTTTCCATAAGTAAGAGGACGAATTCCATGAGGATCACGGAAAGCCAACATACCGTAGCCCGTAATAAGTGAAACCGCTGCGTAACCGCCTTTACAACGTTCATGCACGCGACGAACCGCAGCGAACATATCTTCAGCTTGGGGCTTTAACTTACCTTGGCGTTGAAGCTCATGCGCAAGGACATTTAATAACACTTCTGAATCAGATGTCGTATTAATATGGCGAAGGTCAGCCCGGAACATCTGTTCTGCGACGTCATCAGCATTCGTCAAATTACCATTATGTGCTAACGCAATACCATAAGGAGAGTTAACGTAAAATGGCTGAGCTTCAGCTGAACTTGAGCTGCCCGCGGTAGGGTAACGAACATGGCCGATACCGATATTACCCGCCAAGCGCTTCATATGGCGGGTACGAAAAACTTCGTTTACCAAGCCATTGTCTTTACGCAGAAAGAACCGGTTCCCTTCGCAAGTCACCATGCCCGCTGCGTCTTGCCCACGATGTTGTAAAACAGTTAGGGCATCAAAAATAGTTTGGTTCACATTAGATTTGGCTACAATGCCAACAATCCCGCACATTAAAACTCACCTCAAAGTGCTAACGAAAAATTTAGCGTCCAGCATTCCAGATTAAGCGGCCGACATCGCCCGCCACATCTTTCGTCCATGCTTCCATTAAAACAAAATGCGGAATCAACTGTGATTCCTGAAACCAACGATCATGTATCGCTGGCGTCATTCCGATCAGTGCAACAATTACAACGATGATCAAACCACCGCGAGCTGCACCAAATCCTATTCCTAAGATCCGATCCGTAGCCGACAAGCCTGTCGCTTCGACTAACGCACCAATCAACTTATTAACTAAAACACCCACAACCAAAGCTGCAATGAAAAGAATAGCAAACGCTGCGGCTAAACGTACTGACGGTGTTTGGATAAAGGGTTCAAGCAATACAGAAAGAGACTGATAAAAAAGACGTGCAATAACAAATGCAGAGACCCAAGTGACCAGTGACAGCGCTTCGCGAACAAAGCCGCGCTTCAAACTAAAAAGGCTTGAAATACCAATAATGCTCAATATTGTCCAATCAGCCCAATTCATAATCACTGTCCAACGAAATTTGCGCGCATTTTATCAGAGTTTTTCATACCACTAAACGTCATTATTACTGTGTTGTAAAACGAACAATAATTCCGTTTAACCCGAAATCAGTTTTAAGCTTTAATTTCAACGCTTCCAAACGAGTTCTCTGGAATTCAGGGCCAACATAAACCTTGACTAAATCACCCTGTTTACGAGTAAAAACCTTATGACCTTCCGATATTAACTGTTTACGTAAACTTTTAGCGTTCGCTTCATCTTTAAAACTGGCTAACTGTAATGTCCACGCAACGGGTACACCTTGCTGATCTAAAACAGGCTGATCATCATGAATCTCAATTTTGACATCGTTTTTCTTGACGATTTTCTCAATCGCTTTCTTCACCTTTTCAGGTGGCTTAGGTAGCTCGACTGGTTCCATCGGTTCGGCAGCAATTGAGGTATCTGGCAACGGTGTGCTTTTAGGCTGAATTCTTACTATCTCAGGCCGCTCAGGCGCTTCAGGGATTTCAGATGCAAGATGACGCTCTTTATAACCCGCACCGTCAAAGAAGATAGGGAATATAACGGCAGCTGAGGCTAAAATCACAGCCAGTCCAACCAGCCGATATTTTATTTTTTGCTGCATTTACGCATCCTTCCCTAAAACGACCAAAGCATCACTAACTGTGAAAAATGATCCTGCGATAATAACATTACCTGAACCGATGTCGTTATTTTTCAATTCAATTAACGCATCGCTTACCGAAGCAAATAGTGTAGGAGTACTTTCCTTATCCAGATAAGCGGCTAATGCTTCAGCCTTTTGCCCTCTAGGCACCGTCAAATCGACTAAATAAATTTGATCAACTACCTTTGAAAGAAGCTCGACTACTTGCTGACAATCTTTGTCAGCCAGCATCCCTAAGATCAACGTAGTATCCGATTCCATATGACTAATACGATCGGCCAGCAAACCTGCTGCTTCAGGATTGTGAGCTACATCCAGCCAATAGTTGATACCATCATGCTGAATATTTTGCATTCGTCCGGTTAAGGTCGCACACGAAATACCGTGATAAATGGCCTCATCAGTCACGGGAAGATCTATACACTGAACCGTTTGTAGAACAGTCACCGCATTTTCAAAGGGTAGTTGAGGCATTGGAATAGAGGAAAGTTCAACAGGCTTACCTTCTAATGAAAGCCCTTGCCAACACCAAGAAGCTCCTTCAATGGAATAGGTGAAATCATCTCCCTTTTTAAAAAGGTTGGCACCGATCTCGTTAGCATACTCCGCAACAGAATCCGGCGGATTCACATCGCCTGAAACAGCGGGCTTACCCGCGCGAAATACCCCTGATTTTTCGCGACCAATGACTTCGCGATCATCACCCAGCCAATCAACATGATCGATCGCCACAGTTGTCACTACAGATACATCTGCATCGATAATATTAACAGCGTCTAAGCGTCCACCTAGCCCTACTTCTAACAAAACGAGATCCGGTTTCAGCTGTGAAAAAATGACCAGTGCCGCCAACGTGCCAAATTCAAAATAGGTAAGCGGAATTTGCCCCCGCGCCTGATCAATTTGCTCAAACGCATCACAGAGCAGTTCATCGCTTGAATTCGAGCCATTAACTTTGACTCTTTCGTTGTAGTGTAGGAAATGAGGTGACGTAAAACAGCCAACCGAATAGCCCGCCTCGCGGTATATGCTATCAAGATAACTAACCGTTGAGCCTTTACCATTGGTGCCCGCGATGGTAACTACTTTTGAATCAGACAGGTCAATTGCTAGCAAATCAGCAACTTTACTGACGCGCTCTAATCCAAGCTCTATCTCAGAAGGATGACATTGCTCCATCCAAGACAGCCATTCCGAAAGGTTTAGTTTTTTTGCTGTCGGTCGCATAGCCACTATTTATAAACCAAAAAGGCCGGCGTTTTCACGTCGGCCAATACTATTAATTAACAGATTTACTCTGCTTCAGGTGCAGGTGGAATATCTGATTCAGAGACCACCTCTCCCTCAACAGTCTCTAGGACAGGGATCGGGCTTGCATGAACAAACTTACGCAAGATACGAGATAAACGCGTGCGCATTTCACCACGATTAATAATCATATCTACCTGACCATGCTCTAACAGGAATTCGCTTCGCTGGAAGCCTTCAGGCAGTTTCTCACGTACGGTTTGCTCAATAACACGCGGACCTGCAAACCCCATTAAGGCTTTAGGCTCTGCAATATTAAGATCACCCAACATCGCTAAAGAAGCCGATACACCGCCATATACTGGATCAGTAAGTACGGATAGGTAAGGCGTACCTTGCAAACGTAGCTTCTCCAAAATAGCACTGGTTTTGGCCATCTGAAATAGAGAGAACAACGCCTCTTGCATACGCGCACCGCCGGATGCGGAGAAACAGATGAATGGAATATTTTCTTCGAGAGCAATGTTTGCAGCACGGGTAAAGCGCTCACCAACAACGGCCCCCATCGAACCACCCATAAAACTGAATTCAAAGGCAACAGCAACAACAGGCATCCCTTCAAGTTCACCACGCATGGCGATCAAAGCATCTTTTTCACCGGTAGCCTTTTGAGCCGCCGCTAAACGATCTTTATACTTTTTCGAGTCTTTGAATTTCAGACGATCGATAGGTTCAACATCAACACCAATCTCTTGGCGATTACCTTCATCTAAAAACAGCTCTAAACGGCGACGCGCATGCAATCGCATATGATGATCGCATTTAGGGCAAACGTTAAGATTCTTCTCTAGTTCTGGACGATACAGAACAGATTCGCACTTCGGACATTTTTTCCAAAGACCTTCAGGAATATTTGAGCGTTTCTTTTCAGAACGCACAAGAGAAGGAACAATTTTTTCCAGCCAGTTACTCATTTTTTAAAACCTTAATTAGCTGTCCATCGCATTACGCATGTCTTTGATAATTGCAGCAACCTGAGGCGCTATCTGAGCCTGATCTTTAACCAGCGCTGCAATTTTATTAACCAATACACTACCCACAATTACACCATCTGCCACTGCAGATACAGCCTTCGCTGATTCAGCATCCTTGATACCAAAACCCACACCTAGCGGGATAGTTGTATATTTACGAATCAAGTCAAGTTTGTCGGCTACTTCCTGGACATCAAGTGAAGCAGAACCCGTTACACCTTTAACTGAAACATAGTAAAGATAACCACTACCATTTTCACAAACGTATTTGATACGTTCTTCTTCTGTCGTCGGTGCTAAAAGATAAATAGTATCAATATTATGCGCTTGCATAATCTGATTGAACTCTTCAGATTCTTCTGGGGGTAGATCCACCGTTAGAACACCATCTACACCCGCCTTTTGCGCTTCTTCTGCAAAACGCTGATAACCGAGGATTTCGATAGGATTTAAATATCCCATCAATACGATTGGCGTATCTGAATCCTTCTGTCTAAATTCAGCAACCATCGCTAACACATCCAATAGACGAGTATTGTGCAACAAAGCACGCTCACACGCTAATTGAATAACCGGGCCATCCGCCATCGGATCAGAGAATGGTACACCTAACTCGATAACATCTGCGCCAGCTGCCACCATCGCGTGCAACAATCCAACAGTAACATTTGGTGCTGGATCGCCGGCAGTTACATAAGGAATAAGCGCACTACGCCCTTCCTTTTTTAATTTTTCAAAACTTGTAGAAATACGACTCATGATTCAATTTCCTCGCACAAATCAGATATTGATGCCATCGATCTGTGCGACCGTATGAATATCTTTATCACCACGACCAGACAGGTTAACCACAATGGTCTGATCCTTATCCATCTCTTTTGCTAGCTTCATTGCATAAGCAACAGCATGGCTTGACTCAATTGCCGGCATTATACCCTCAATACGAGTTAGTGCACGAAAAGCATCCATCGCCTCATCATCAGTCGCGTCCACATATACAGCACGACCTGTATCTTTCAGATACGCGTGCTCAGGTCCGACACCAGGGTAATCCAAACCTGCAGAAACTGAATGCGTTCCAATAATTTGACCGCCTTCATCAGACATCAGGTATGTTCTATTACCATGAAGCACTCCCGGGCTACCTGCTGAGAGCGGAGCCGCATGCTGCCCTGTCTCTATACCATAGCCACCCGCTTCAACCCCATACATTTTGACATCTGCATCTTCAATGAATGGGTGGAACAAGCCAATTGCATTAGAACCACCACCGACACATGCAACAAGCGCATCAGGAAGGCGTCCGGTCTGATCCATACACTGCTGACGTGCTTCGCGCCCAATGACACATTGGAAATCACGTACTAGCTTTGGATACGGGTGAGGGCCCGCTGCGGTACCAATGATGTAGAATGTATTATCAACATTAGTAACCCAATCACGCATCGCTTCGTTCATTGCATCTTTTAATGTCCGAGTACCGGACTCAACAGAGATCACTTCAGCACCTAGCAGCTTCATACGGTACACGTTCAAAGCCTGACGCTGAACATCTTCTGCGCCCATATATACCTGACACTCAAGCCCCAAACGCGCGGCCACTGTTGCAGAAGCAACACCATGCTGTCCGGCACCCGTTTCGGCAATAACACGTGGCTTACCTGTAAACTTAGCCAACAACGCCTGCCCAATGGTGTTATTAATTTTATGAGCACCCGTATGGTTTAAATCTTCACGTTTCAGATAAATCTGAGCCCCACCGACATGGTCAGATAGGTGTTTCGCATGATAAAGCGGTGATGGACGACCAACATAATGCGCTAAATCACGATCAAACTCTTCCTGAAACGCGGGATCTCGCCACAATTTCTCGTAAGTTTCCTCTAACTGCTTCAACGCAGCCATCAGAGTTTCAGATACGAAACGCCCACCGTAAGGACCAAAATGGCCTTTACTATCGGGCAACTGAGAGAGTGCTTTAAGATCTATATTAGTTGGCACGGGTTACCTCATTTATAAACTTTACAATTTTAACGGCATCTTTGATGCCCTTACTCTGCTCTACACCGCCGCTAACATCTACGGCGAAAGGCTGAACAACTTTTACTGCTTGGGCCACATTATCGCAGGTTAATCCACCCGCTAAAATTAATGGTGCCCTATGGGGTGTTGGAATTAAATCCCAATCAAAAACCTCTCCGGTCCCACCCGGAACACCGGGTCTGTAAGCATCAAGAAGAATAGCCTGGCCATCTGAATAACGCTGGTATTCATTATTCAAATTCAATCCAGGCTTCATACGCAATGCTTTAATAAAGGGGCGGGAAAAGCTATTACAAAATTCAGGCGACTCATCACCATGAAACTGAAGTAAATCTATACGTGTCTCACGTATAACTAGATCAACATACTCAGCATCAGCATCTACAAATAACCCTGTCGTCGTTACAAAGGCTGGCAGCTTCCGAATAATTTCAGCGGCAGCCTGAGGCTCAATCGCTCTTGGGCTTTTACTATAAAAAACAAAACCAAGTGAATCAGCTCCAGCCTCGACAGCGCAAAGAGCATCTTCTAAACGAGTAATACCACAAATTTTAACGCGAGTTCTATTCACTTGCTAAAGCTTCACTTCAGATAATCACTTGAGCTACGAATATTATCAGATTGCGGCCCTTTAAGTCAGTCAACTAAGACAGGAAATAAGGGCCTATTTTCGATTTTGGCAGTTCAAACTCTTCAGGATACTTTGCATCAACAAAATATAACCCAAAAGGAGGTGCAGTCACGCCCCCTTGCCGACGATCTTTTGCTTCTAATACCTCTTTCGCCCATTGCGGCTCTGCATCTCCACAACCAATAGACATCAGCACGCCCGCAAAATTACGAATCATGTGATGCAAAAAAGCATTAGCACATACATCAAGTACAATTAGCTGACCTGATTGATAGACGTCAAATTGCTTAACCGTTCTAATCGGACTGTGTGCCTGACAACCCACAGCTCGATAAGAGGTGAAATCGTGCTCACCAACGAGCAATCGAGCAGCCTCGGCCATTTTATCAACGTCCAACTCTTTATAAGTCCATGTAATCCCTTTCGGCATAATCGCTGGCTTAACTGGATTTGAATAAATGAGATAACGATAACGGCGCTCCAACGCTGAAAAACGTGCGTGAAATTCCTGATTTACCGGCTTAGCCCACTGTATAGCGATATCATCTGGCAAATAACTGTTCGTTCCTAGCACCCATGCACGATCAGCTCTTTCTATAGGGCTATCGAAATGAATGATCTGATAAGTAGCATTCACTCGCGCATCCGTTCTACCAGCACACACGACAGTGATCGGACTATTAGCTATACGAGAAAGCGCTTTTTGCACCTCCTCTTGAACACTAGACACATCATCTTCTTTTTGTATCTGCCATCCTCGATAGGCCGCTCCCGCATATTCCACACACAAGGCATAACGATAAGGGGCGATAGAAATCGCCCCTTTGGATGGGCCATCAAGTGGCCCAGAATTACTTTTATCTGACATACTACTTTTCGTTAATAGATTGAATCAGCGCTTCCGCTTCTGCTTTTTGCTGCTCACTTCCTTCCGATACAATCTCTTCAAGAATATCCTTTGCACCTTCAAGGTCTTCCATATCCATGTAAGCTCTTGCTAAATCAAGCTTAGTCTCAACCTCATCTGCACCTTCAAGCAGATTCAGGCCTGCAAGTTCATCAAAATCTTCATCCACAGACACATCCTCTTCTTCTGCAACTGTCTCTTCGAGTTCAATATCATCATTGCTATTCAAAAGTGCATCCAACTCTGAATCTAAATCTGCCTCAAGATCATGCGCTATTGCCGATTCTAAATCATCATCCTCAACAACAAGCTCTTCATCATCAGACAACGCGGAAGCAGCTGCTACTCCGGCACCAGCGACAACCGCTGCGGCAGCCGTATCACCAGCATCAAGATCATCCAGCATTGATTCGAGATCACTTTCTGCGATATCTGCTTCAGGCACTTCCTCATCGCCTAAATCCATACCGATATCTTCTAGCATGGCATCAAGATCTTCATCCGATGTGTTTAACTCACCCGCTACATCTAGCTCTTCGCCATCGCTCAGATCATCCATGTCGAGATCATTAAGCATCGCGTCTAAATCATCTTCAGCTTCATCCTTAGCATCTGTATCAGAAGGCTCTTCTACCGAAGCTAAAAGCGCATCTAGATCGTCATCTTGCTCAACGTCAAGATCTGCCTCTAAATCCGGTTCAACCAGTTCCATTGGAACCTCATCCGGATCAGCATTCGCGGCAAGCATTGCCTCTAAATCGGCATCAGTAACGTCATCAGCATCCACCGTGTCATCGGTGCTTGAAGATAGTTCTTCAACCTCAGGTTCAGCGTCGTCTAGCTCACCTAAAATTGAATCAAGATCATCATTATCTGTCGCTTGTTCCGCCGCCTCACTCAACTCTTCGATATCTTCATTTGATACCTCATCAAGCAACGCATCTAACCCTGACTCATCCAAATCATCATCAGCTAACTCAATTGCATCTGCGTCATCAACTGTTGCATCGAGATCAAGGTCAGAGGAATCCTCTACAACAAAATCCAAGCCTTCATCAAGATCAGCGACGTCTTCTGGCTCTTCTGAGGCTGCGCTCAAATCAGACTCTGCATCCAATTCAGGCTCATCATCAACCTCAAACTCAAGGTCATCTTCCAAGCCTAAATCAATTTCAGCTTCATCAGTGTCGGCAAGCTCTTCGAGCGATGTATCTTCTACTTCAAACTCTAAAGACTCATCTTCCACTTCACCTAAGATATCGTCTAAAGCATCACTCTCTTCAGCATCAGCTTCTTCTAAGGCAATATCATCATCTTCATCGAGTAAAGCATCAAGACTTGAGTCAACGCCATCTTCTGAAGCGTCATCACCTAAAATAGCGTCCAGATCATCTTCAGCGCTTTCGACCTCAAGGCTTTCATCATCTAAATCTTCATCTAGACCTAAATCAAACTCATCGTCGTCTAGTAATGCATCAAGATCATCTGCCTCACCGCTCTCCTCTATGGTTTGCAGTACATCACCGGCAGCGTCTTCTTCTAGATCCAAATCCATATCCATATCTAGATCAAGATCGTCTAAATCATCCAAATCACTCTCTTCTGTCAGATCCAAATCGGAATCTTCTAGAAGATCCTCTTCATCACCAATATCAAGGTCATCAACAGCATCAGGTGCTTCTGCTTCTTCGACCTCATCAGAGGCTTCTTCAACTGACTCTTCTGCAACATCACTTACCTCATCGCCAGCTAGTTCTTCAGGTACTTGAACAAGCGAAGTATCATCCCCCGCCTCTTCATCATCGCCCTTACGACGACGCATAAAGAAGAACAAACCACCGAGTAATGCAATTAGAGCAGCACCAATACCACCGAGCATCCTAGGTGAGCCAAGCAACTTATC
>Ga0193964_1001020_pt1 | contig 12766 bp, 10 predicted proteins | sample FB_7_MG_FD_140323 | JGI IMG/M metagenome (GOLD analysis project Ga0193964, IMG submission 140323) | Microbial mat bacterial communities from the Broadkill River, Lewes, Delaware, United States - FB_7_MG | ecosystem: Environmental > Aquatic > Freshwater > River > Microbial mats | place: USA...
ATTCCAGAGTGGCCATGCCACTCAGCAATTTCTATTGCTGAGTGCCCTTTGCTATTTAAAATTACGGGATTTGCACCGGAAGACAAAAGTACCCTTACAACATCGACATATCCGCACTGAGAAGCACCATGTAATGCTGTGTCACCATTGCAACTTTTTAGATTTACGTCTGCGCCATAATCTGCAAGTAGTTTGACAGTGTCAGCGTGGTTATTAAGTGCTGCACCATGAAGTGGAGACCAATTATCTTTTTCTCTAACGATTTTTGCATACTCAGGATGATTCGAGAGTAATTCTTGAATTTTTTGAGTTTCTCCAGAGACTGCTAAGCTTTGAATGTCGTCACTTTGAATATGAAAATTATTGTAGAGCGATAAACCCATTAAGCCCAAAAAACCTAAAATTAATACGCCTATAACAATAAAAATAGTCTTGTTGTTGCCACTCTCAATAATTCGATTTCGTGGTTTGAACCCGTACTTCGGTAAGTAGGCAAATACACTTGGCCAAAATAATAAAACCAGAAGAGTCCACGTTGTTTTTGAATTTTGGTTTTCAAAATTTCTTTTGTAAATATCTCTTACTACGATAACAATGAATATCAAGCTTAGAAACATACCAAATAAATGATAAGGTAATATTTTCTCAATACCACTTTCAAATATGTCAATATTAACGAAAAAGTAACTGTAAACTGCAATGTATAAACCCGTGAAGATTACGATGAACTTTTCAAGTCTTCCCATAATGTGACTCCACTTTTAAACATTGGTTTCGATGAATAGATGCTAACGCTGAATTCACCGTACGAGTAACAAGGGCCGACAGCGATGAATAGCCAAGCCGTTCGCCGAAGAGTAGCTGAAAGCCCGTCCAGAGAAATGACATGTGTACGCCCGGCATGGGTGTAAGCTTATGAGGTAACCCGAAAGTTATGCCGTGGAGTTTGCTGTGAGTGAATCCTTCTGACCAAACAATGGTTTAGCATAAGTACTATCCTGAGACAAGGGCGGCTCCGCGAGGTTTCTTCTGGAAGTGATGAAGCGGATCGGAATCACGAGCGGTAGCGCGAACGACCTAAGGGCCTGGTCACTCTACGGCAAATCTATGAGCCGACGAACAGGCAGGCGCGGAGGTTTGATCCGGTCTAAACGGGCCCGGAGGGTGAGGGACAGGATGTTTCGGATTTTCGGCATACAAGGGCAAGCCTTCGGGTGAGTCGGTACAACATGACGATGTATAGCAGTCGCGGAAATAAGGGCTCAGACAAAAACTAAATGTACAGGTCAATCATGAATACCGCTGTGATTTAACCCGAGGAATCCGCCTACGCCCAAGTCTATGCGTCACCATTCAACTGGCGTCAATGGGCTACGGCGCGACAATCGATCCGTCTTCGCCTGCGGCTACGCCGTGACATGGGGTTAAAGCGCAGCGGTAACCAGCTTTCAAGGTGGCTCACATTGCCGCCGGAGGCATTGCTTTTTCTCTTGACTGTAACGTATGTATACCATACGTTTGGGCTCAAGGGAGAATTTCTCATGCACTATATTATTAAAAAATACATGTTACTGGTCGAAAAGGTCTCCAACACAGTTCGGATGTCCAAATGCTTTGATACCGATGTGGATATCTATCGGAGTGAAATTCATATTATTCAGCTTATTGGCGACCATTGCTCACTTTATGTGTCTGAAATTTCGAAGCACATCGGCGTGACCAAAGGCACTGTCTCACAAATTGTAAAACGCCTGGAAGTCAAAGGCCTGGCCAAAAAAAGTGTGGACGCGGAGAATCAAACCCGCCAGCAGGTTCAATTGACAGAGAAGGGCCGAATCGCCTACAGAGCGCACTGTCGGTTCCATGAGGAAAAACATGTCGACATGGAGACTTTTTTGCGCTCCCTGGATGCAGAAAAACTCGATGTTATTCAGGAGTTTTTGACCCATGCCCATGAGATGATAGAAGATCATTTTTAATTTTTATGGGAACCATTCAGATTAAAATAACGAAAGAGCCTCCGGCGGCCCTGCCGGGGGCTAAACGTTTAAAAAGTTTAACAAACAGGTCTCAGAGAAACTCCGTGACCGGATTTTATTTTAAAGGCGGATGTGATTTGACCCGAGGAACGAGGGGCAAAACGCATCCGCAACCGGCTTTCAAGGTGGCACGGCTTGCTGCCGGAGGCTTATTCGGCGTTGAACGGTTACCTTTTTTTTACCTCGGACGTATGGACACCATACGTCTATATGCAAAGGAAATAAAACATGTCCCAGGAAAACAAAGTCGTCTGGATTGCTGCATTGATACAATTCGTGAATATTGTGGATTTTATGATGGTTATGCCCCTTGGACCGGATATGGCAAAGGCCTTGCCCATTACAAACGCGGATATCGGAATCATTTGCGGTTGCTACACCTTGGCTGTGGGGCTTTCTGGAATTATCGGCGCGAAATTTCTGGATGCCTTTGATCGGAAAAACGTGGCCTTTGTCGCCGTTCTCGGCTTGTCTGTGGGGACGCTAAGCGCCGTTTTTGCATGGGACCTTTTCTCCTTGACTGCCGCAAGGATACTGGCCGGAATCTTCGGCGGACCGGCAGCGGCCATCTCCTTATCCATCGTCTCGGATAAAGTGCCTCCGGAAAGACGGGGCAAAGCCATGGCCATCGTCATGGGAACTTTTTCTGTCTCTTCCGTGGGTGCCATTCCGTTCGGCTTGGAACTGGCTCAGATGGGGTCATGGAAAACACCGTTTTATGGCATCTTTATCCTTGGGTGCCTGGCCCTTGTTCTCATTCGCGTATGGATGCCGCCCATGAAAGAGCATCTTCAGCATACGCACGAACCCATTTCCGTTATGAAATTCCTGAAAAATCGCAATTATGTATTTGCTTTCCTGATGATGATGACCGCTATGATTTCCACCTACGCAATTATCCCGCCCCTGTCCGCATTCCTGCAACTGAACCTTGGGTACCCCCGTGAATCCCTGGGGTTCCTTTATCTTGTCGGGGGCATTTTCAGTCTGGTGCTGATCCAGATCGGCGGCAGGTCTTCCGATGCCATCGGGCCGCTCCCGACAAATATTATCGGGACGATTTTATTCGTTATCTTTCTGTATGACGGGTTTATGCATCCGCCCATTGCCTCTGTTCTGATTATCTTTGTCATGTTCATGGGGACCGCCTGTTTCCGGAACGTTTCGGCAACAACAGAGGCCTCAAAACTGCCTGCGCCCCATGAGCGCGCTGCCTTCATGTCCCTGCTTTCGTCCATGCAGCATATTGGCAACGGTATCGGAGCGCTGGCGGCATCCGCCATGCTGACAATGGATAGCTGCGGACGCATGGTGCATATGGAATGGGTCGGTTTATTAGCCATCGCCATGGCTCTTTTTCAACCACTATGCCTGGTGCTGATCCGCCGTTCATCTCGATTCCGAAATGCTGCCGTTTGGAACCGCGCGCATCAGGAATCGGCTTAGGGCTTAGAAAAAAACAAAAGCAATGCCTCCGGCGGCGAGGTGTGCCACCTCGAAAGCGGGTTGCAAATGCGATTTTCCCTTCGTTCCTCAGGGAAAATCACATTCGCCATTGATTCAGATTATACTGAGTCTGTTTTTAAATCCTGTTTATCAAACTTTTCAAAAGTTTGGCCCCCGGCAGGGCCGCCGGAGGCATCTTTAACTTGGCCCCAAGTTGCGAATGTGCTTTCCCCTTCATGATGACGTTGGCTTGTGGCAGGCAATCCTTGCTTTGCTGTTGGGCTTAAGGTAGTAGAAAAAGACTGTTTTCGTTGACGTCATAATATGACGGCAGTTTTTTGCCCATCGGCTCTCGGAGCTGATAAGGGCAATCGTAAAGCATACATGAAAAATTGCATGTCACTATTCAGCTCCAAAAAGAGTGCCTCCGGCGGCAAGGTGTGCCACCTTGAAAGCGGGTTGCGGATGCGTTTTTTTCCTCGCTTCTCGGGAAACATCACATCCGCCTTTGACCAAGGCTGGACTGAATCAGTTTTTTTAAAACCTATTTGCTTAACTTTTTGAAGGTTTAGCCCCCGGCAGGGCCGCCGGAGGCGCTTTCGTTTTGATGTATGCTTTGTTTTTGTGTCGGCCCAGGCTCTGTGAGAGAGGCCCTTGCCACAGCTGGTGGTTTACCTGAATTGAAATGAGGACAATATGACTGACAAACGTATCATTTACACATCTATAGATGAGGCTCCCGCGCTGGCAACCTATTCTCTGTTGCCCATACTTCAGTCCTTTACAAAGGGTTCAGGTATCCATTTCGACAAAAAGGACATATCCCTTGCGGGACGGATCCTTGCAAATTTTCCGGAAAACCTGACAGAGGACCAGAAGGTCTCCGACGCCCTGGAAGAGCTCGGGGCCTTAGTCAAGGAGCCTGCGACCAATATCATCAAGCTGCCCAACATCAGCGCCTCCATTCCACAGCTCAAAGCGGCCATCAAGGAATTGCAGGACAAGGGGTTTGATGTGCCGGATTATCCGGAAGAGCCGAAGACCGATGCGGAAAAAGAGCTCAACGCCCGTTATGCCAAAGTGCTCGGCAGTGCCGTGAACCCTGTACTCAGGGAGGGGAACTCCGACAGGAGGGCGGCGGCCTCTGTGAAAGCCTTTGGCAAAAAGAAGCCCCACAGGCTCATGAAAGAGTGGCCCGCCGACTCAAAGGCCCGGGTTGCCCATATGGAAGGCGGTGATTTTTACGCCAGCGAACAGTCCGTTGTGGTGGACAACGCGTGCTCCGTGCGCATGGAATATCTCGATCCGGAAGGCAACCTGTCTGTTCTGAAGGAGAACACGCCCCTTCTGGCAGGGGAAGTCATGGACTCCTCCGTGATGAATATCCGGGCCCTGCGCGATTTTTACGCAGAGCAGATCTCCCTGGCCAGGAAAGACAACGTTTTGCTCTCCCTGCACCTGAAGGCCACCATGATGAAGGTGTCTGATCCTGTCATGTTCGGTCACTGCGTCTCTGTGTTTTACAAGGATGTGTTTGATAAACACCAGGAAACCCTGGCCTCGCTCGGCGTCAATGTGAACAACGGCCTGGGCGATCTCTATGCGAAAATTCAGGCGCTCCCCGACGAGAAACGTTCTGAAATCGAAGCCGATATCATGGCGGTGTACGGGGCAACGTGCCAGCTTGCCATGGTGGATTCGAGCAAGGGGATTACCAACCTGCATGTCCCGAACAATGTGATTGTCGATGCATCCATTCCCGTGGTTGTCCGTGACGGCGGGAGGATGTGGGGTGCCGATGGCAAGCTTCATGACACCATCGCCATGGTTCCGGATCGCTGTTACGCTACGATGTACCGGGAAGTTGTCGAGGATTGCCAGAGGAACGGCGCCTTTGATCCTGCCACCATGGGCAGTGTGTCCAATGTGGGGCTCATGGCCCAGAAGGCCGAAGAGTACGGTTCCCACGACAAGACCTTTGAGGCTCCCGGAAGCGGGGTGATTCGCGTCATCGATGATTCGGGAGATATTCTGATGGAGCAGCCGGTTGAAAAAGGCGATATCTTCCGGTCGTGCCAGGCCAAGGATGCGCCGATCAGGGATTGGGTGAAGCTCGCTGTGACCCGCGCGCGCATCACAAAAATTCCCGCGATCTTCTGGCTTGATGAAAACAGGGCCCATGATGCACGGCTCATTCAGAAAGTCGAAGCCTATCTAATAGATCACGACACCGACGGGCTGGATATCAAGATCATGGATCCGGTTTCGGCCATGAAATATTCCCTTGAGAGAATCAGGAAGGGGGAAGATACGATTTCAGTGACCGGAAATGTCCTGCGTGATTATCTCACGGACCTTTTTCCGATCCTCGAACTCGGGACCAGCGCAAAAATGCTCTCCATCGTGCCCTTGATGAAAGGGGGCGGCCTGTTTGAAACAGGCGCCGGGGGCTCAGCTCCCAAGCATGTGGAGCAGGTGTTGAAGGAGGGCCACCTTCGCTGGGACTCCCTGGGGGAATTCTGCGCCCTTGTGCCCTCTTTTGAGCACATCGCCTCAACCCATGGGGATGATAACGCGAGCTTGTTTGCAAGCACCCTGGACCAGGCTATCGGCCGGTTTCTGGAAAATGAAAAGTCTCCTTCCCGTAAAGTCAACGAGATGGACACCCGGGGAAGCCATTTCTATCTTGCCCTGTACTGGGCACAGGCCCTTGCGGAGCAAACCGACGATACGGACCTCAGCAACCGGTTTTCTGTGATGGCTGATAAACTGGCGGCCAACGAAGCCGTCATCACGGAAGAGCTGATTCGTGCCCAGGGGAGCCCCGTTGACCTTGACGGGTACTACAAGCCTGACCTAACAAAGACAGAACAGTTCATGCGCCCGAGTGCCACGTTCAACAAGATCATCGATGCATTGTAATGAGTCGGCTTTGCCTTCGGTTAGGCCGTGGCAAACCGTAGAAAATGTGTAACTACTCAGCTTATGCCTCCGGCGGCCCTGCCGGGGGCTAAACTTTTAAAAAGTTTAACAAACTGGTCTTAAAAATCTTCCCGAATGAACTTCGCATCCGCAACATGCTTTCAAGGTAACACACTCTGAATAGTTCCGCGCCCCTTCTCTTCAGCCCCTGCGGCCAGAAAGAAGGGGCGTGGAAAAAACTGCGCCATCAATGCCCGCCTTAACTTTTTTATCTTTCGAAAATTCCTGATCAAATCGCTGGAAATCTATAGAGACCCGAGGGGCCGAAGCGATTGCCGATGGCATGGCCATTCACAGCGTGTATTTTTATTTTTGGGACTCGTGAGTGTGACAAGGGATTAGGGCGGGTAACGCCTTAAAGTTTTGGGCTTTTGGTTGGTGTTGAGACGCGGCGCCTTTCGATTAATCAATCAAACATAGAACTGTAGATAAACGTCAGTACCACTGTGTACCCTATGAGGCCATAAAACCAAGCGCCGGAAAATTTTGGTGTTCGCAGAGATGACAGGTTAAAACCCGCCATAATCATGAACATCGCATAGAGTATGATTGAAAAAATGCCGGTGCTGAAAAACCCTTCAAATAGATAAACAAAAGCGAATAAAATAACATTGTTGTCCAGTGCAAGACCCTTGTAGGTTGAGCTGTCCACAAGGCCGAACACATTAAAATAACTCAATCGTATCGCACCGGTGGCAACAATCACAAAGGCACCGGGCAAGAACCATGCGCTGAACTGCCCATAACTGAGGAGAAAAACAGCAGGGCAGATGGCAAAGCTTACCATATCGATCAATGAATCCAGTTGCGCGCCAAATTCCCCTTGTCTTTTGGTCCTGCCCTTCATGTTGCGAGCGATAATGCCGTCACCCCAGTCAAAAAGAACGGCCCAGATCAGCGCAATGACAGCTGCGGGAAAATTTTGCAGTATCGCAAAGTAGAGCCCTAAAAGCGCGCATAAAAGCCCTGCAAGGGAGCAGATATTGGGTAGATCTTTGGCAAACCAGAGCATGTTGGTCTGATGTGACGGGGTCGATGATGGTGTGCTCATCGCAAGTCTCCTGATTGATTTTGATATCCAAGGATAGTTGCCAGGGCATCCACCAGGTTGGTGTTTTCTTCTTCAGTCCGGGAGGCGATACGGATATAACGATCTGAATGGGCGAGGGTTTTTCCCTCGCAGTGTTTGATATAGATATTGTTATCGATAAATAATTTTTGTGTCAATTGAGGTGCGTTCATTCCGGTATCGGGCAAACGGCAAAAAATGAAATTTGCATCCGGTTTATAAACCGTAAGCTGGGAGAAAGCCTTCAGGTTTTCATAAAGCTTATCCCTGTCTTTTTTAACCTGGTTGCAGCTTGTAATAAAATCCTTACGATAATCAGGCAGGATTCTTAGGAGCTCTTCGGCAAACCCGTTGATGTTCCAGATATGGACACCCTGGCGAACCGAACTGGCAAATTTCATATTTGCTGTAAGCATGTATCCGATTCGAATGCCGCAGATACCATATGCCTTGCTCATGCTTTTAAAAATAGCAGTATTGGGATACTGCTCGATTTTATCTTCCATGGAAAATTGCTCAGGATTCTGGGTAAAATCGATAAAGGACTCATCAATAATCAGCTGACAGTCATGCCCTGCAAGCTTCTCAGCAAGGCGCGCCAGATCCTGTTTCGGGACGGCGATGGAGGTTGGGTTGTTCGGTGTGACCACAACCGCAACATCTGCTTTCGCCGCAATCGTCTCTGCTGCGAATTTGTCCACATCCAGCTGGAATGACGGCCATTCAAGGGGGAATTCTATGGCGCAGTCCTGGGGCACGGCATTCACATATTCATTAAATGACGGCACCGGTACAATGAGCCTGTTTGAAATCTGGCCCGAGACGATTTTGATGAGTTCTGCCGCACCATTACCAACGACAATGCGCTCTGGCGGTTGGCCAATCAATTGGCCCACCAGGCCGGCCAAAACATCCTGTGCAACCGGGTAGTTCAGGACAAGCTCATGAATTTTATCTTTAAAACAGGTAAACACCTCTTCCGGCGGGAAATATAGGTTATATAAATAGGCATGATCTATGAAATCGTGGCGATAGTATCCACCATGCTGACCTGAGATATAGTCATATTTCTCAGCGGGGTTGCTATAATCAGGAGTGGGCATAAAGGCTTCCTTTCAAGTTTTTTCCAATGACACTCTGGTCTGGTTTTTTAAAGAACGTTGTACCTAACTTATCAAAGGGAAGACGGATCTTTGATGGAAACAGTCTTTCAGCGGATGCAAGGTCTTCTGCGGTGTCAATTTCATACCATGGCTTATGGTCAAAAAAGACAGCTTCAAGGGATAGTTTCTTATCAACCACCAGTTGCCTGAACACCTTCTCATAGTAGTCATTCACCCTGCCTGACTGGATAAATTGGTTCAGCTTTTCGACAACCAGATGCCAGGATGAAAGCGAAAGAGTGTATATATTTACTGTTTTATAGCGCGTCGGATCGGAACCGTCTGCCGCATCACTATGGAATGCATCAACCATGTTGGATGCATTGATTGTGACCGTTGAACCGTTTAGCCATGGCTTCATTTCGGCAATGGCGATCCTGTCAGGGTAAATCATTTCATTCAATAAAGACGGGTCAAAAACAAGGTCACTTTCAATGAGCAAAAAAGGCTCACGAATAATGTTTCTGGCCATCCATAGAGAGTATATATTATTCGTTGTTTTGTATAACGGGCTGAAAACATACTCGATGGTAAGATTGCCTGCCCGGGTTTCCAGAAAATTTCGAATGCAGTCTTCCAGATGACCGGTAACCACAACCAGGCGTTTGAAACCGTTTTGATTCAGGCTCTTGATCAACCGTTCCAATATGGACGTTTCATTCACAAGTGTGAGGCATTTGGGTGATTTTTTTGTAAGGGGGAGAAGACGGCTTCCTGTACCGGCGGCCAGTAGCAAGGCGGTTGTTATGGGTTTTTGGGGATACAATTGGTTTTCTGATTTCATGGGCCTCCCAATATTTACAATTAATGGACTCAAAAAATGTCCACCTTTTTTGGAGGTGGAATTTCTTGTGCACCTGACAAGTTTTGCTGAAGATAAAGGCTTCTAACTTAGGGGAGCAAACCACATTTGCGGATCGGTGATATACACCTTAAGAGGGAAACGTTTGCGGATCGTTTACATCTGTATAATTATTGATAAGTGTATACGGATGTCGAATGAAGTCAAGTATTAAATATTTTATCTTTATGCTTGGCATTTTTTTTGCTAAGTAGGTCCGTTCAGGGATAGAGGATGTTATAACAAGCAATCATTCAATGAGTAAATTATCTACATGTGCTACCATCTGTTTTGCTAAAAAATATCTTGGACGATAAGTCTGTTCAGGTTGTTTTTTTACTTTACTATAATTTAAACGTATAAGCCTGCGTTTGACAGTCGTGGGTATACACGAATGCAAAATAACCAATAAACAGTATGTTGAGAGAGCTCACTATTGTGTGTGGTGTCTACAATCTTTTCAGGCTGTCTCGATTTTTTAAGTTGGGCTTGGTGGTGATAATTTCTGTTTTTTAAGTGTATTATGATGTGGTGATGTCATCTGGGTTGCCTGTGGAATGCTCCCACCCTTACTCAGGAATGATGGGGTAACAAACGGTATTTCGATTTCGCCTGCTTGTTCTCCATCTGTTATTTCCGTTGGTTCTGGCGCTGAAAGGTCCAAGATGAACACGCAATTTTAGCGTGTTGTCCTGAGAGTCAGCAACATGTTGGTTTCAACAGGAGTCCTGTATGAATATTTTACATATATCAGATCTTCACTTTGGCCCCAGGCACTGGGATGGAAACGACAAGAGTCTCATCAAAAAAATCAATTCATTTGACGCTGATATCGTTATTAATACCGGAGACAACACCACTGATGGTCTGGAAGACGAATATGCCAAGGCTGGACGTTTCCTGAAAGCCATTAAGTGTAAACATGTCATCTCCATCATCGGTAACCATGACAAAAGGAATATGCGATCCCATGAACTATTCCGAAAATATATTTACAATCCAGAGATTATTTTCATCCCTGAAATGGAAAAAACAAAAAAGAAACACCTTTTTTTAAATCGGGAGATAACCAAAGTCTTTGATAACTTTACTGATATTAATTTTATCAAGGCCATCTCAATTAACAGAAAAAAGGTATTGCTCATCTGCATTGATACCAATGAGCTCTATAGGGATGACGGATATGTTGAAAAAGAGGTCCTGGAAGCCGTTTCCAAGAAAATCAAGCAGACGGAGCATGATCTTCCGCTGCTTCTGATTCACCACTCACTTCTGGGTACAGATGAGTGCCCATTAATAAACTCATCCTCCCTGATTGATTTTGTGCATGAGCACAAAATTGAAAACGTTTTTTGCGGTCATACCCATGAATTGGAACTGATGCGAACCACTGATCTGTATTCTGGAAAATCTTTTACTCAATTTATGTGCGGTTCGCTGTCCTCTATCAATCATGTCAACGATGATAACATGTTCCTGTATTATGAGAATTTAGGCGACGATAATATGCACTTGCGCCTGGTAAGGATTTTTGAAAAGGGAGGTAAGGTGGAGTTTCAGGAAGAAATGATCTTTTGAACCCACCTAATTGATGGGGTAGGAGAGGGCAGGCCCTTTGTTCAGGTTGCTGGGAATACATAGGTAAGCAATGGGCCGGAGACGGTTCTTTTTTATTGCTTTTATTTTTTTTGGGGGCAATCAGGGCGTTGTGGGACTGGAGGCGGTGCAACCGCCCAGGTTCGGGGCGAACTCGCTCTGGATAATGGTGTAGAGCTTTTTTCCCACATCCAGGCCGATGTCGATGAAGCCGGGGCCGTAGAGCTTTCCGGTCTGGGACCGGAAGGTTTTTTTGATGCGGGCGATCCCTTCCAGGGCCCTGGGGTAGTGGCTCATGAAGAGAGGCAGGGGGATCCGTGCGTAGGAGACCATGTCCCAGACGGTGTGGGCAAAGTTGTCGGGTCCCCAGCGGAATTTGTCGGCGTCGTAGAGGGCGTCGGCCAGGAGCTGGGCGTCGGGCCCTGCCGGGCAGGTTGTCTCATGGCTTTTAAAGGCTTCGTGGCAGGCAATGGCAAAGGCGATTTCATCAATCTCGTCCTGCGGGAAGTGCAGAACCGCCAGGACTTTTTCTGCGTAGGCGGCCCCTTTTTCGGCATGGTCCTTGTGCTTTCGCATGGTGTCGTGCAGAAGGCCCGCGCAGTGGGCTTTGAACATGAGGCGATCCAGGCGGGGGGACTCGGCGGCGCTATCAGCCTTGCTGTGCCTGCTTTCCACCAGTACGATGGCACCGGCTTCGATGGCCACCTTCTGGGAATGGAAGAGCCCGTGGCCGAAGTCTTCATCCAGCTCGGCTTCCAGGTGGGAGATGAGCTCCTTTAGCTTCTCGTTTCGATCGAAAAGCCGATGCGACCGCATAAGGGCATCGGCTTCCTCTTTATAGAAGGCGGGTTCCGGAAGGTTCTGGACCAGTTCCCGTGCCCGCTGTCGAATTTGTCTGTACGTCTCATCCATATGTAGAAGTGTACCACACACCCCGGCGGCTTGGAAATAGCGAAGCTCGGTTTGAAAGGGCCGCGGGCGGGGCTGTTTGTCCTTTTTGCCGTTTGTTGCCGGGGCTTGCGCGCTGCGCTTTTTGTCCCTTTTTTTACACGGTTTTCAGGCTTGAGGCAGCCGCTTTTTTATGGGGTGAAAAAAACATTGACAGGGCCTCCGGGCTGGTCTAAATAACAACTTATGAGCATATGCTCATAACTCAGGAGGAGCCATGGTACGTCCAAAAAAAGAACGGGTGGTGGGAGTTCCCTCCAGCCTCAGCTACTTCAAACCGGGGGGGATTCCCCTTTGGCAGCTTGAGGAGACCCTGCTCACTGTGGACGAACTGGAGTCCCTTCGGCTCTGTGATCTGGAACAGCTTTCCCACGAAGAGGCGGGGCGACGCATGAACGTCTCCCGGGCTACCCTTGGGCGCATCGTGCGAGAAGCGCGGCGCAAGGTGGCCGACGCCCTGGTTCACGCCAGGGCCCTGCGCGTGGAAGGCGGCAACTATCGGATTACAGAAGAGATACGTCTTTTTGTCTGCAGCGGTTGCGGCAAAAGGTGGGAAGAACCCTATGGAACCGGGCGCCCCGATGGTTGTCCTTCGTGTGAAAGCGTCAAATTCCACAGGGTCTGGAAAGAAGAAGCCGAGTTCCCTGAATCCGAATGATGCCGTGCGCAAGCGTTTTTGATA
>Ga0193964_1001023_pt1 | contig 12741 bp, 12 predicted proteins | sample FB_7_MG_FD_140323 | JGI IMG/M metagenome (GOLD analysis project Ga0193964, IMG submission 140323) | Microbial mat bacterial communities from the Broadkill River, Lewes, Delaware, United States - FB_7_MG | ecosystem: Environmental > Aquatic > Freshwater > River > Microbial mats | place: USA...
CTTGGTATTGGACTAGCTACAAATATAGATGGAAGAAGTCCGTTGATTGATGGATTTGGACTTATTGCTTTTGCATCACTTTTTCCTATGATCACAGTTTTATCTTATGGTATTATTATCGAAAAACTTCATGTCAAAGGTGATACAGATATAGCAAAAGAGGATGAAGAGTTAGTTACATCTAAAATACATGGTAGCTTAGAGGGTGTAGATGACATGTCTCTTTCAACTATCAATCTTGATGCTACAGATTTAAGACACTCAATGAGTTTAAATTTCTCTGCTGTTATTGTGATTGTCCCTATGGGAAAAGAGGATGATGCTCTTCACGCTGCTAAAGAAGCAGGTGCAAGTGGTGTTACTATTCTCAACGCATCAGGTATGGGACTTGCTGAACTTGATAATTTCTATAGACATAAACCAGAAGAGACTGATAAATTATTATTATTTATAGTTCCTAGTATAATTGTTGATAAAATCATTAGAGAGATAATCAAAAAACTTCATATAACTACAAGTGGTGATGGTATAGCATTTACGGTTCCTATTTCACATATGAAAGGTATCTCTATGAGACAAGAAGATCTTTTTGAAAAAGAGGTAGAAGAGATTATAGAAGAGAAAAAGAAAAAGAAATAATTCTTTTTCTCTATCTTTGTAAACTTAAAAACTTATCTACTACAATCCCTTCTCGTAAGCCCTCATCAAATACAATTGAAAACTCTTTTTTTAATACTGTATAAATAAGTTTGAAAATATCTATCCCTGAACCTATATACTGCAAGCGATTTGTTCCTGTTAAAATCTCAGCTTCATCTAAAGAGATTGATTGTAAATAATTCTTATAATAATCCAAATCTTTCACATATACTTTTGTACCATTAATTATAGTTTTATCATAAGTTTTATAATTTAAATTGTGTTTAAGTGCTGCAATTGTTGTTGGTGTTCCTGCTGTTGCAATAAGTTGTAAAGAGTCTATATCAAAAGATAAAGAGTTAATATGATTTTGTATATCTTTTGCAAATTGAGTTAAAATATCTTTTTTATTCAAAGATTGTGTTAGGGTAACAATACCAACTTCAAAACTTTGATAAATTGGAATATTGTCTTTTACAAAAACTATCTCGGTACTTCCACCACCAATATCAACCAAAATAATATTTTCACTATTAAATGTTTCCTTTTTTAAACTATACTGAAGTCCAAGAAGTGTGAGTCGAGCTTCTTCATCTCCACTAATAATAGTAAAAGAGATTCCGGTTTCCTTTTGTATTTGTTGAAGAATATATGAGGAGTTTTTTGCCTGACGCATTGCTGAAGTTGTAACTGCTATTGCATCTTTTGGATTATATTGAAGTTTTTCTATACTTTGATTTATAGCTTTAACGATTCGATTCAAAGCTTCAGTTGAGATATTGCCAGTTTGTTTCAAACCATCAGCAGTCCCTACTGTTGTTTCAAAATCTCCAATCGCTTCATCTTTCGTAAAATCATAGATTAAAACCCTAAAAGAGTTTGAACCCAAATCACATGAGATAAAAATATTAGAGGATCTCTGCACGACCATTTTTCATAACAACTGTATCTTCAATTCTCACACCAAATTGCTCACCAAGATAGATACCTGGTTCAATTGTAAAAACCATATTATTTTCTATAATAACATCATTTCTACTATTAATTGTTGGATATTCATGGATATCTAACCCTACTCCATGACCAGTACTATGGACAAAATATTTTCCATACCCTGCTTTTTCTATAATATTACGAGTGAGTTTATCTATTTGACTAGCTTTCATACCAGTTCTTGCTTTACTAATTGCTATTTGTTGTGCTTTTAAAACTACATCATACACTTTTTGTTCTAACTTTGTTTTAAATTTTTGTTTTCTATGAAATGTTAAACTTTTATTCACTGTTGAAGTACAAGTTCTATCGCTGCAATATCTTTGGTACTTTATCCCAGCGTCCACTAAAAGTAAATCATCTCTGAGAAGTATTTTATCCGTAGGAAGAGCATGAGGTTTAGCACTATTTTCATTTATTGCAACAATTGGATCAAAACTAAGGTCGAACTCTCCTGTATTACTCATAAACTCTTTAGCTTTAAAAAAGAGATATTTTTCGCTTTTTCCTAAACCCTCTTTTTGAATATAAGAAGAAAACCTCTCAAAACCTTCTCTTCCTAAACTCATAGCTTTTTTAAGAAGTTTTATCTCATCATCTGTTTTGATAATTCGTTTCAATTTTGAAAAATTTGGCTTTTGAACAAACTTCATATCTAAGTTGTCTTTTAAAGAGTTATATGTAAGAAGTTTAAAATCATTTGGATCAAATGAGATTTTTTTGATTTTTGATTTTTTTAGTATTTTTCGCGTTGCTTTTACTAAATCATTTGTTACAACTACTTCGCAATTTTTAGCAAATAGTTTTGCCTCTATCTCATATCTAGCATCAGTGATGAAATATTTATCACCACTAATGTTTAAGAAAATAAGATTATCACAACTATATCCACACTCAAAATAAACAGCATTTTCATCTTGAAGAATATAGTTTTTCATAAATTATTTTTCTTCTTTTGGTTGCTCTTGTTGTGCTGCTATTTTTGCATTTTGTGCAGCTTTCATCTCATTAATAATTTGTGTTAAAGCAATAAGTCCCATATGGTATCCAAATGGTCCAAATCCTGTAATAACACCTAAACTAGCAGTTGCAGTAACTGATTTTTGTCTAAACTCTTCTCTTTTGTAGATATTTGAAATGTGTACTTCAACTACTGGTAAATTTACAGCGCTAATTGCATCTGCTATTGCTATACTTGTATGAGAATATGCAGCTGGATTGATAATAATTCCATCAACTGTTCCTAAACACTCTTGAATTTTATCAACTATTTCACCCTCTAGGTTACTTTGAAAAAACTCTAACTCAACACCATTTTGTTCAGCACTTCCTTTCATTTGTTGATGAATTTGATCTAATGTCATTGGTCCATAGATATTTTGCTCTCTAATACCTAACATGTTTAAATTTGGTCCTTGGATTACTGCTATTTTCATATTTGTTTCCCTTTTAATTGTAAATTATAAATTTTTGGTATAATATCTAAAATATAATAAGAGGTTAATAATATAATGAAATTTTTTTACGCTGACTGGCTTGTAACCTGTGATGAGAAGTTTAGTATCATTAAAGATGGAGCTATTTGTTTTGATGAAAAAATTATTGATATTGATGTGCGCGAAAACTTTCAAATAAAATATCCAAATGAGACTATTGAATATATGGGAATAAATTCTGTTCTTATGCCAGGACTTATTAACACTCATGTACATTTAGAATTCAGCGCAAATAAAACTACACTAAAATATGGCAACTTTGTTCAATGGCTTTTTTCTGTTATTAAAAATAGAGAAGAGCTTATAGAAAAAGCGGATAAAAAACTTATCGATACAGAGTTAGAAAAAATGATTCAAAATGGAACTACAACCATTGGAGCTATTAGCTCTTATGGCTTTGATATGAACTCTTGTATCCAATCACCTATCAATGTTGTTTATTTTACAGAAGTTTTAGGAAGTAAACCTGATATGATAGATACTCTCTTTTTAGATTTTAAAGAAAAACTAAAAAGTGCTCAAGCTTATAGTTCTAAAAGCTTTATACCAGCTATTGCTATACACTCACCCTATTCTACACACCCTTTTTTAATACGAGAAGTATTAAAAATAGCAAGAGAAAAAGAGATGGCTGTTTCAACACATTTTCAAGAAAGTGTAGCTGAAAATGATTGGCTTAATTATAGTGATGGGGAATTTGGTGCTTTTTTTAAAGATATGTTGGACCAACACAAATCACTTACTAAACCAAGTGATTTTTTATACCAGTTTAAAGATATAAAAAACTTAAGCTTTACACATTGTGTTGAAGCAAATGAACAAGAGTTACAACAGATACATGATTTGGGTGCTTCTATTATACACTGCCCAAACTCTAATCGGCTTTTAAATAATGCAACATTAAACCTAAGCTATATCAAAGATATTCCACTTGCAATGGGAACAGATGGATTAAGTTCAAATCATACTTTAAACATGTTTGAAGAGTTAAAAAATGCTATTTTTATCCATACTAATTTTGAACCAAATCAACTATCCCAAAAACTCCTTCTTGCTGCAACTAATGGTGGTGCAAGAGCACTTGGGCTTCAAAAAGGGATATTAAAAAAAGGGTATGATGCTGATATTATTAGCTTTATGCTTCCTGATTCTTGTGAAGATCAAGATGATTTAGCAACAGCAATTATTCTTCACACAACACAAACAACACACACATTTATAGGAGGTAAAGATGAACTTCATAAGTAAGTTATTTTTCCCAATAACAGCACCCATACAGTTTATACAAAACAATTTTAAAACTGTTTTGTTTTTAACCATTTTATATTTTGTAGTTACTAATACAAATACTCAAAATTTAGAACAACCAAATCTTCAAATAATTGAGCTCTCTGGAGCTATAATAACTGCAGATGATGTTTTAGAAAAAATAGAAACAGCTAAAAATGACCCACTTATAAAAGGTGTTCTATTTAAAGTAAACTCTCCAGGTGGAGCAGTGGCACCTTCAATTGAGATTGCTTATGCTATTAAAGAGTTAAATGAGATAAAACCAGTTGTTGCATATGCAAGTGGTATTATGGCAAGCGGAAGTTATCTGGCTTCTTTATATGCCTCATCAATTATAGCAAACCCTGGAAGTATGATAGGAAGTATTGGGGTGATTATGCAAAGTGTTGATGCTAGTGAACTTATGGCAAAAATAGGGGTAAAATCTCAAGTTGTTAAAGCTGGAACTTATAAAGAGTCTGGAACTCCAACCCGAGCTTGGACACAAAAAGAGAAAGAGGAACTAGAAAAAATCACAAATAATACTTATAATCTTTTTGTAGCTTATGTGGCTGATGCAAGAAAATTAAAAAAAGAGGATCATAAAACTTATGCAGATGCGCATATTTTTACAGCACTTGGTGCAAAACAGGTGAACCTAGTAGATACAGTAGCACCTATTTCTCAAGCAAAAGAGTTAGTAATCAATTTAAGTAAAGTAGAAAAACCAATATGGTCAAAAGAGGATAAAATGGAGAAATTCATGGAAAAAATTGTAACAGGTACAATCTCTAAGATATCAACAAATGTAAGTGGTCTTATGGCTTTTTAAAAGGAAATAATATGGCTAATGAAGAGATAGATGAAATTATTGTAACTAGTGAAGAGTTAAAAAACTTATTTAAAGATAATATTCTTCAAGATAGAAATGAGGGATGGTTTTATAAAGATACCCAAATTGATATTATAGCCTTACACAAACAAGAGCCAAAACTCATATACGATATAGCCAATGCACCAAAATATAAAATTAAAAGAAAAGAGAAAAGATACTAAATATGACATTTGAAGAAAAAATAAAAAACAATATAAGATTAAACTATGAAGATGCAATAAAACTTTATGATATGGATTTATTACAATTAGGAGAGATGGCCTCAAAAATACGAGAAGATAAATTTGGAAGAAAAACCTACTATAATGTAAATCGACATATAAATCCAACAAACATTTGTAAAGATGTATGTCAATTTTGTGCTTATAGTGCAAGTAGAAAAAATCCTAATCAATATACAATGACCCACAACGAGATTTTAGATACAGTTTATAATAGTGTAAAAAATGGGATAAAAGAGGTACATATAGTTTCTGCACACAATCCTAACACTGGTCTTGAATGGTACCTTGAAGTATTTAAAAAAATTAAAGACAAATATCCATCACTTCATGTCAAAGCACTCACCGCTGCTGAAATTCATTTTTTAAGTGAGGAATATAACAAGTCTTATGAAGAGATAATCAACCTTATGATTGATTATGGTGTAGATTCTATGCCAGGTGGTGGTGCAGAAATCTTTGATGAAAAGGTGAGAAAAAGAGTTTGTGGAGGGAAAGTAAGTTCAGACCAATGGTTACAAATACACAAACTGTGGCATCAAAAGGGACGAAAATCAAATGCAACTATGCTCTTTGGACATATTGAAAGCAGAGAAAATAGAATAGATCATATGTTAAGATTGAGAGATTTACAAGATATTACAAATGGATTTAACTCCTTTATTCCACTTGTGTATCAAAAAGAGAATAACTTTTTAAAAGTAACTGATTTTCCAACTGCACAAGAGATACTAAAAACATTTGCAATAGCAAGAATAGTCCTTGATAATATTCCAAGTTTAAAAGCATATTGGGTTACATCATCTATAAAATTAGCCCTTGTAGCTCAAGAGTTTGGAGCAAATGATTTAGATGGAACAATAGAGAAAGAATCTATCAACAGTGCAGCAGGAGCTGCTAGTGCAAATGGCATGAAACAAACTGAATTTATCGAACTTATTAAAAATAGTGGTTTTGAACCAATTCAAAGAGATAGTTTATATAACGAACTAAGTTAATCAAAGGGGAAAAATGTATACTAATAGATTTTCAAGAGTAGGTTTTATTTTAGCAGCAGCTGGAAGTGCTGTAGGATTAGGAAATATTTGGAAATTTCCTTATATAACAGGTGAAAATGGTGGTGGAGTTTTTGTATTTGTTTATCTATTAACTGTCATACTCATAGGACTATCGATTTTTATTGCTGAAGTTTTAGTTGGAAGTAGTACAAATCAAGATTCCGTAACCTCTTTTGAAACTTTGTCTCCAAAAGGTAAAAAGTATTGGAAATATTCAGGCTTTACATTTTTAACTGGAATTATAATATTATCTTTTTATTCTATTGTAGTTGGGTGGATTTTAAACTATGTAGTTATTGCACTAACGAATTTACCACAAAATAGTGCAGAGGCTGAAAGTGTTTTTATGACTATGTTAAAAGATGATATATTCACCCAATTATTCTACTATACTTTAGCTTTTTTAATTATCGCGTATACTATTTCAAAAGGTGTAAAAAAGGGAATTGAAAAACTTAATAATTATCTTATGCCTACTTTAATTATGATACTTATTATCATGTTTTTTTATAGTATGTCACTCTCTGGATTTACTAAAGCTTTAGAGTTTATGTTTTATCCAAATATAGAAAAATTTCACGCTAGTTCTATTATCATTGCTGTTGGTCATGCATTTTTTACACTCTCAATTGGTATGGCTACAATCCTTTCCTATTCTGCTTCTTTAGATAGAAATATCAATATAGTAAAAGCTTCCATAACTATAGTCTCTTTAGATACACTTATTGCAATCGTTGCTGGTATTATAATATTTTCAGTTGTATTCACTGCGGGTCAAGAACCTAGTCAAGGTCCAGGGTTAGTATTTGTTACACTTCCTGCTATTTTTTATGAGATGGGGATTATTGGAAATATTATGGCAATAGCTTTCTTTGTAGCTTTAGCGTTTGCAGCAATAACTTCTGCAATATCTGTATTAGAACCAACTGTAATGTACCTAGTTGAAAGAAAAAAAATATCTAGAAAAAAAGCAACTTATGGTATATCTTTTATTTTTTATATTTTAGGAATTTTTGCTCTGCTTTCAAATACAAATAGTTTTTCAGAAATTTTAACATTTGGAACTAAAAATCTATTTGATTGGTTTGATTTTATTACTGCTGCTATTTTAATGCCACTTGGTGGTATTTTATTAGCTGTATTTGTTGGATATGTTATGGATAAACAACAAATTAGAAATAAACTTGTACCTTTAATGGGTGAAAAGTTTTTTAAATTATGGTTGATTCTTATTCGATATGTAGCTCCTATATCAGTATTTTTTATTATGTTAAATGAAACAGGGTTATTGAAGCTATAAATAATTGTTACTAAAATGAAACATTCCTTTGATAATATCATATAATCAAATAAAAGGGGTGTTTTATGAAAATGTATGGTATAAAAACTTGTCCAAGTGTAAAGAAAGCAAAAGAGTTTTTTGATAACAATGCTATTAACTATCAATTTATCGATATAAACAAAGAACCAATAACACAAGAAAAAATAGAATATTGGCTTCAATTTACTGAAGCTAAAAATCTTTTCAATCCTAGAAGTAAAACATATAGAGATTTAAACCTAAAAGGGACAAATCTTAATACGAAAACAAAAACTAAACTGTTATGGGAAAATAACTCTCTTCTAAAAAGACCAATTTTAGAGCACGGTCTCAATGGTGAACAAAAACTTTATAGTGGATACGATTTAACTGATTACAATGAAATTTTTTTATCAAAATAAAATACTTTTATTAAAAGAATCAATCTAAGTTTGTATGATAAATTTTTATTAAGTGAAATTAATTATAATCAAATTTTACAATAAGGAATTTATATGTCATACAATCAATTAAATGAAGAGGAAAAAAGGGTAATTCTCAACAAAGGAACAGAGAGAGCTTTTACAGGAACATATTGGGATAACCATGAGAAAGGAGTTTATGTTTGTAAACAATGTAATACTCCTTTATTCAAATCGGATGCCAAATTTGATAGTGGTACAGGTTGGCCTAGTTTTGATGATATGATTGACTCAAATGTAAAAGAGTTACCAGATGCTGATGGAAGAAGAGTTGAGATAGTTTGTTCAACTTGTGGTGGGCATTTAGGACATGTATTTAAAGGGGAAGGTTTCACACAAAAATCAACAAGACATTGTGTAAATTCTATCTCTTTAAACTTTCATAAAGAGTCTTAATCTTTAAGGCTCTCCCGTATCTCTAAAAATTTATCTAAGTTTTCTAAGAACAGATCAATAAGTTTAGGGTCGAATTGCTCCCCTCTTTCCTCTTTAAAAAGTTCAAGAATTTTTTCAAGCTCCCAAGCTTGTTTATAACATCTATCACTTCCTAAAGCATCAAATACATCTGCAATAGCAGTAATACGACCATAAATATGAATCTCTTCACCACTTAAACCATTAGGGTATCCTTTTCCATTATATTTTTCATGATGTTCCCCTGCAACCGTTGCTGCAGCTTTAAGTATAGGTCTACTTGAATGTTTTAACATCTCATATCCAAGTTCTGCATGTGTTTGCATAACTTCCCATTCTGTAGCATCTAATTTTCCTGGTTTTTTTAATACACTATCAGGAATTCCAACTTTTCCAATATCATGCATTGGGCTTGCTTGTTTTAGAAGTTCAGCTTCTTTTTCATCCATACCATACAATAATGCTAAAAGTTTAGAATACTCAGCAACTCTTTTTACATGATTACCTGTCTCTTTACTTCTTGTTTCACCAATTTCACCCATTTTATATATAATCTCTTTTTGGGTATCTTCTAGCTCTTGATGAAGATTGATAATTTCACTAATATCATGCATTAAATGCAAATGTTCAATAACATTATTTTCAAGTGAAACTATAGGATATATTAATGTATCAAGAAAGTATAATTCACCATTTTTTGCAATATTTGTAAATACTAAAGAGACTATCTCTTTTTGTTTCATTTTTTCAATAATATTATCACAATCATTCATCTTAATATGATTTTCATGTCGTAACTCTTTACAATTTTTACCTATAAGTTCTTTACTACTATAACCACTTAATCTACTGAACTTTTCATTTACATATACAATTGTATTATTTGTATCTGTTTTTAAAACTGCAGTTGAGTTATTGATTGCTTCTTCATATTGAGCTGTATAATTTATATTTTCTTTTAATGATTTACTTGTATCCTCAAGTTGATCTTTTAGTATCTCTTTATACTTTTCTAATTCACTAATATCATGTCTTATAGCTACAAATTCAACTATTTTATTAGAAACATTTAGTATAGGTATTATTGTTGCATCAACTGTATATTGTTCACCATCTTTAGTACGATTAGTTATTGTTCCTTTCCATGGTTTTTTTGCAAATATTGTTTTCCACATATCTCTAAAAACTTCTCTAGAAGTAGATGGGTCTCTTACTATCTTATGTGGTTGTCCTATAAGTTCATCTTTTGTAAATCCTGATATTTTCACAAAAGCTTCATTTACATAAGTTATATTCCCTTTTGTATCTGTTTTTGATACCAAAGTTGTTTGATCAATAGCTTCTTGCAGTTGTTCTATTAAATTTGTTTTTTGTCTATTTAAAAAGTAAAAATAAACTAAAATAAGAATAACAATAAATGCGATAATAAACTTTACTAATTGACTAATGAAAAGCGAATGCACAGAACTATCATCTCTAATTGAAAATATATATCCAACATTATTTTTTTTTATATCTAAAAGTGGTAAAAATACAGCTATCTTTGTCTCCCCATTAAGGTGCATAGCTTTTGCAAAACTTTTATTATTATTTAACTCTGATTGAATATTATTTTGTAAATATTTTGCTATTTCTGGATTAAATAATTTTTTATCGTGAATTTTATTTGACATATAAAAATTATTATCTATCATACACTTATGAAAATACTTCGCTAGATGTTCCTTCGTAATAATATCTTTAATATTTTCTGCTTTTAAAATCATCGAAAAATCAGCTTCTAAAGTCTTTTCCATTTGCTCAATAATTGACTTTACTCCAATTGAACACTCAACACTTCCAACATAATTATTATTATAAAATAAAGGATATACATATCGAAAGCCTTCAAAATATTTTCCTACTTCAAATCCATATACCTTTTTTTTTGTTTCAACTACTTGCTTTATACTATCTCTAAAAAATAAATTATCTCCATACTTATCAACTTTGTGAAATCGTAAAAAACTATCACCATTTGCAAGATGAAAATGGAACTGTAATATCCCTTTTTCTTTTAAATAATTATATTTTAAATGAAACATTTTATAGAGTTTTTCACGATTAAAAGAAAGATTATGTCCATCACTAGCATCGTTTAAAATTGACTGTACTTCTAAATCATTTAGTACATCATCAAATAAAACCTCAACAACTCGTTTATTTGCAATTATTTTATCTTGATATTGTAAAGTTAAGTCATAAATTTTTTCATTATAAATTTCTTGTTTTTTATAACTAAATTCTATAAAAAGTACCATACCAACCACTACTGACAATAAAAAAATTATAAAAGCTTTTTGCATCCTATCCCTTTGAGGAAATAATTATACTAAAACTTCGGTAAATTTAATATTCAATACAATTTCTACCATTATTTTTAGCTTTATATAATAAAGCATCAACTTTTTTCATAAGTTCATTTTTAGTATCATTTTCTTCCACTTCTGCAACCCCTAAAGAGATAGTCACAGGTATATTTTTCTCAAACTGATACTCTTCAATACATTTTCTAAACTGTTGAGCTTTTTGTATTGCCATATCTAACTCTAAGTTGTGTAATATTATAACAAACTCTTCACCACCCCATCTAGCAAAAGTATCATTTTTTCTGATATGTTCACGAATACATTTTGAAATACTTTTGAGAACTTTATCTCCTATTGGATGTCCATAAGTATCATTTATATCTTTAAAATGGTCAATATCAAAAAAGATTATAGAACCTTTATTTCCTAATTTTATAAAACCTTCTAAATAGTTGTCAAAATATCTCTTATTATAAATACTAGTAAGTTCATCAGTATTAGCTTTAGTATGAAGATATTTTGATTTTTTATTCAAAATTGTAATTGTTTTCATATTTTTTTGAATCTCAGAACTAAACTGATTAAAAATAATATACATAAGGGATATAATAATTAGAAAAACAATTAAACTAAGTAAGTTTACAAATAATAATGATGAATTTTTATTATCAATAAAACTAGTTATATCTTTCATAACTAGAATTTTTGATACTACCTCACCTTTATAATCATATAAATTTAAGTTAGTATATAGTAAATAATACTTATGATTTGTATAAATAACTTGGGTAGATTGGTTTAAATCTATTGTTTTTATAAATTTTTCTGGAAAATTGATTTTAGATACTATAGCATATGGACCTAATTGCTGATATTCTTTTTTCTTTATTAAAACATCTAGTTTTTCTTTTTTTACTAAAATTAACGAATTTACATCATATTTTTCATTTAAAGAATCAACAAAATATTCAGGCTTTATACCAAATTCTAACACTCCAAGATGCTCACCATTGTGTATGAAAGGAACTGTAACTCTATATACCATACCATTTTTTCCAACTTCAAATCCAGTTTGTGTTTTTAACATCTTATTTACACTAGCAATAATTGGTCTTTTTATTGTAAGGTCATCATCATAAGACTCTGGCTTATGCATTCTTAAAACTGTAATATTATTAGTATCTATAAAATGCATTACAAAGAAATTTGAATCTATCTCTTTTATATCTTCATAATCTTTTTTTAATAGTTTATAAAGTTTTTCTCTCTGTTTTGTTTTAAAATAGTGTGCGATTAAATTTGAATTTATGAAATGTGTATTAAGTATCCTATATTTATCAACAAGGCTTTTCTCAGAACTTTGAAATAAACTAACCATATTATTTGTTAATGTTTGCTTTTGTACCTCTAACATACTATCATAATGTTTCACATCATAATAAACCCTAAATAAAAACATCACTGCTAAAATAAATGAAAGGGCAAACATATATTTTAATGCTATATGGTTATTTTTCATAATAAACCTTTAAACTTTTTTATTCAAAAAAGTTATAATACTAAATGTTACTCCATTTAACTTTAGTAAAAATTAAATTTAAATGTTATTTTTTTTTTAATGCACAC
>Ga0193964_1001025_pt1 | contig 12741 bp, 8 predicted proteins | sample FB_7_MG_FD_140323 | JGI IMG/M metagenome (GOLD analysis project Ga0193964, IMG submission 140323) | Microbial mat bacterial communities from the Broadkill River, Lewes, Delaware, United States - FB_7_MG | ecosystem: Environmental > Aquatic > Freshwater > River > Microbial mats | place: USA...
GATCGATGGTAGGACTTTTTTGATAACTCCATTTAGATTTGTTGAGGGTTTTCGTGCAGGAGATAAGGTATACCAAGATTCAAACGGTTTAAATATAAATGTCGGTGATGGTCTAATTGGACGTGTAGTAAACCCTTTTATGCAACCAATAGACGGTAAAGGACCGATCAAAAATACAAAAGTAGCTCCGATCATAAAAGAACCAATAGCTGCTATGAAACGTGGAATGATCGATGAAGTTTTCAGTGTAGGTGTAAAGACAATAGATGGGATCTTAACTTGTGGAAAAGGTCAAAAACTTGGTATCTTTGCAGGAAGTGGGGTAGGTAAGTCAACCCTTATGGGTATGATCGTTCGTGGGGCAGATGCACCAGTAAAAGTTGTAGCATTGATCGGTGAGCGTGGTCGTGAGGTTCCTGAGTTTATAGAAAAAAACTTAGGTGGTGACCTTACAAATACTGTGATCATAGTAGCAACCTCAGATGACTCTCCACTTATGCGTAAGTATGGAGCTTTCTCAGCCATGAGTGTAGCTGAGCACTTTAAAGATCAGGGTCAAGATGTTTTGTTTATCATGGACTCTGTAACAAGGTTTGCAATGGCTCAACGTGAGATTGGTCTGGCTCTTGGTGAACCACCAACTTCAAAAGGTTATCCGCCATCATCTTTAACACTTTTACCACAGCTTATGGAGCGTGCAGGTAAAGAAGCAGGAAAGGGCAGTATTACAGCCTTTTTTACAGTTTTGATCGAGGGTGATGATATGAGTGATCCGATCGCTGATCAGAGTAGGTCTATTTTAGACGGTCATATAGTGCTCTCACGTGAACTTACTGACTTTGGTATATATCCACCTATCCATATACTAAACTCTGCTTCTAGGGTTATGAGTGACATCACTACGACCGAACATATGGATGCGGTTATGAAGTTTAGAAGAATGTATACACTTTTAAAAGAAAATGAGATGCTGATCCGAATAGGTGCTTACACTAAAGGAACAGATATAGAGTTAGATGAAGCCATAAATAAAAAAGAGGCGATGGAGGGGTTTTTAAAACAGCGTGCTGAAGATATTATCCCTTATGATCAAACAGTTGAGAGTATAGAATCTATTATAAACTCTTAAAACTACCCTATAGAGATTAATCTATAGGAATAACAGGTGGAAGCCCTGCTGTTGTATGTAAAAAATGGCGATGTTTTTCAAACTGATCGATTATGTCAGTTGCTATTACCTCTTCATCGTAACCATATATATCATAAGCTTTGTTACCATCTTGTAAATAAACTTCAGCTCTTGCATACTCTTTTGGCTCGTGAGTTGGGTTTACCGAATCTGGAAATGCGTACTCTGGAGTATCATACTTTTTTGTATATACAGAGTAAATATAATCCATATCTCCAGAGTGTTCAGCACTAAAAGTCGCTATACCTTTTTTTGGATCATTTTCTATGATCACATTCCAGTAGTGTGTGTTTAACTCTTCTTTCACAAGTTCCATTGCAGCTATTACATCTACATTTATAAATCTTTTTGTCTCTTCTACGCTTGGGTAGTCAACTATGCGACCAAGGCGAACTTTCCAGTTTCCACTGATCTTACCGTGTCTACCTGCATTCATATGGTGTTGGAGGCTTTCATAACGAGTACTTTCAAGATGAAGTGCTCGGTAAAGTCCCCAAGATGCTATAAGCATAATAGCAGCAAACGGAAGTGCTATTATGATCGAAGCAGACTGTAGTGCCCCTAGCCCTCCAGCTATAAGAAGTGCTGTCGCTACTACACCCTCTAGTACAGCCCAAAATACACGCTGCCATACAGGTGATTCACCTTTTCCTTTTGAGGCAATGGTATCTACGACTAGTGAACCGGAGTCTGATGAGGTAACAAAGAAAGTGATGATCAGTATAACTGCGATTATAGACACAAGACTTGATAGTGGAAAAAACTCTAAAAATTTAAAAAGTGCAACAGCTACATTATCTGAGACTGCAGTACTTAAAGCACTATATCCTTGGTGCATGATAGATTCAATAGCAGTGTTACCAAAAACTGTCATCCATATAAATGTAAATCCAACAGGTACAAAAAGCACACCAAAAACAAACTCTCTAATCGTTCTACCACGTGAAACTCTAGCTATAAACATCCCAACAAACGGTGCCCATGCTATCCACCAAGCCCAGTAAAAAAGTGTCCATCCACTCATCCAAGATGTCTTACCATCATATATATGTTGGTTAAATGTCATATTTACAATATCTGAGAGGTACCCACCTATGTTTTCAACAAAAGCACCAAGTAAAAAGAACGTAGGTCCAACAAGTATTACAAAGAGCAATAATCCAAGTGCTAAGAAAAGGTTTAACTCAGAGAGTCTCTTGATCCCAGCATCAAGACCTGCCACGACCGAAATGGTAGCCATAGCTGTGATCACAGCTATTAAACTAACTTGAACCCAGGTGCTAATCTCCACATCAAAAAGGTAATTAAGCCCTGCATTTATCTGTAGTACTCCAAGACCTAAAGATGTAGCTACACCAAAAAGTGTACCTAGAACTGCTATAGTATCTACAGTGTGACCAATTTTCCCATGGATCCTTTTACCGATCAGCGGATAAAGTGCTGAACGTATTGAGAGTGGAAGACCATGACGAAAAGAGAAGTATGCTAAAACAAGACCAACTACAGCATAAATTGCCCATGCATGAAGTCCCCAGTGGAAAAAAGTGATCTTCATAGCATTTTTTGCAGCTTCTATGGTTTCTTTGTCTCCAACTGGCGGAGCTGTGTAGTGCATCACAGGCTCAGCTACACTGTAAAACATCAAACCGATCCCCATACCGGCACTAAAGAGCATTGCAAACCATGAACTGTATGAGTAGCTTGGTTTTGACTGATCTGGTCCTAGTTTAAATCTTCCATATGGAGATATAGCTAAAAATATTACAAAAAATGTAAATATCCCTACACTCAGCATGTAAAACCAGCCAAACTTTTGTGAAATAAAGCCTTTTGTACTATTAAACATCTCTCCCGCCATCTCTGGTGTGATCATTGTGAAAATGACCATAACAAAAATCACTGCAACAGATGGAAAAAATACAGGTTTTAAGATAGTTACACCATCTTTTTTTGTTTCCATTTTGTATTCCTTTTATATTGAAGATGCCCCTACACTAACATTTTACAGCTTAAATGACTATAGAAGATCCTCTGAATTTTACCTATGTTTCAGCGAGTTTGGACTAGACTAGGGGGACAAGGATAGGTATGAAAAAAATTTTAAATTTATCAATATGTGTGGCATCTTTAGCTTTTTGTACATCTTCACTACAAGCTTCAAGCAAGTATGATTCGATCAAATTTGGTGACTTTAGTATTGGTGGTGCAGTTCGTGTCAACTTTATACACGATAGTTCTGATACAGATACAAAAAATGGTTCCAAAGATGATGAGGGTGTGTTTGATCTAGATATGGTACGTCTTGATGTAGACTATAAAAATGGCTCATATTTAGGACAGTTTCAGTACCGTTGGTATCCAGGTTATGGAGTGAGCGAGAATGGTACAAACTATAGTTTTATACATACAGCATGGTTGGGTTATGCTTTTGATGATAAGTCGCAAGTTCAAGTTGGAATAAACCGTGTACCGTTTGGTCCAGGGGCTTGGGGAATCTCACAGAGTTGGTATTTTGATCAGCACTATTATGTTGGTTTAACTGACGATATGGATCTTGGTGTAAAGTTCAATAGCAGTTTTGGAGATATCAAGTATGATCTAGCTTTTTACCCACAAAGTGAACCAAATGGTATAGGTAAGGGTGAAGTATATACAAATGACGGTACTCAAGAGCTAAGTGGTGATAGTGCACGCTATGCATATGATGTCGTAGGCGATTTTGAAGAAAAAAACCAAATAAACGCTCGTATGATCTATACAAAAATGATGAATGGTAAAGCTCAGGAGTTTGGTGTCTCACTTCTTTACTCACAACTAGAAGCACAAAAAAGTGGGGTAGATGATGGTTCACGCTACGCAATATCTGCACATATGAAAAACCGATTTGGAAACTTTACATTAGCTACTCAGCTAACACGTTATGAGATGTTAGTAGATACAGATAACGATGGAAAAGATGACACTTTAACAGTTATGGGTGGTTTTAACTATGGCGAGGGTGTAGCATCAAAAGCTTGGCTTCCCGGGTTTTCATTAAGCTATATCCTAGATACACCAAATATAGACTGGTTAGATTATGCACTACCTTACATTGAGTATAGTAATATTGTAAAAGATGAGGACAGTTTTAATGACAGTTATATGCTTATGATCGGATCTGCACTGGCTCGTGGAAATTGGTATACATACGTTGATATGGCATTTGCAAATGGAAACTACTTTGTAGGGCCATATAAAAGTAAAGATGGTGGTACAAATAACTTTGGAGCTAACTCTGGTAATGAAATGGAGCATAGGCTAAACATAAATTTTGGTTATTACTTCTAGAACTATTTTACGAAGTCAGAATCTATCCAAGAATTCCTATTTGTAGTTGAGTTATGTGTTAGTGCTAGTTTGTTATTTGTTTTTAACTCATATCTTTTCATAAGCTCTTTGATCTCATGATCTATGCCAAATATATCGCTATATCTATATATGAGTGTTTCAACATCTCTAAATGAACGTTTTGAAAGCGATTCTTTTATTTTTATATGAAAACAAAGTCTAAAGAGATCACCAGTCTTACCAACTCTAGTGTTTAGGGTTATAAGATCACCAAGTGTTTTTTTTACCCCTATTATATTTCCTTTAAGAGCGAAGTATTCACATTTTTCTATAAGGGTTTCCCAGTGTCTCTCAAGAAGCTTACCTAAGTGAGTTTTATATAAAAATGGGTAGTTGTCTATAGTCTCATAGCATTTTTTAAAATCGTTATTTTCATAATGAGACTGTAAGATCTCTAACCATTCACACTCCTTTAAAAAAAGTTCCATCTTGTCTTTTATATGAGTTATATCTTGTATGATCGACATAGCTGTTTTTGCTTTTTGTGTATCACCTTGATATATAAATGTTTTTATTTGATCTATTTTATATTCTATTTCACTTTGTAATTTTTCGTATGCTGGTATTTTTGTTAGTATATTATTTAGTTTAGCAATTTGTATAGCTTTAGTATAGTTATGTTTATCTAATGCTATCAAAAAGTTTACAAACTCTTTATTTTGCTTTAATACAAGATCGATCATCTCTCTTTTTGCAATTACTGTTTTGTATTTATCTAATGTAGTTTTTGCTTTTGAAAATCTACCTTTTAGCATATCTATCTGAGCATTTTTAAAGTCTATTCTCCATAACTCTTCAAGTTTTCTAAAAAAAGGTGTATGTTCAAGCTCTGGATACTTAGATACAAGAGCATATGAAAGTGCGATTTTATCATTTTTGTATAGACTTTTTAGGTCTTCATAATATCTAAAAGATCTAAATAAAGAGTTGATCTGCTCCCTTTTTGATTTTGTAGAAGAGAACATTTTTAATAGTTCTTTAGCTAGTGATTCATTTTGATTATTTAGTGCTAAAACAGCTTTTTTATATATAATATTATATACATCTTCAAGCTCTACAAAAGCTTGTGTATACTTTAAGATTGGTTCATTCTCTACTAGCTCGTAAGCTTTATCTAAAGAGTTATGTAATATTAGTGACCTTAGATCACTATAATCTGTTAAAACAAACTTCTTAACCTCTTTGTTTTTTAGTGCTACAGCTATATGTTTCTCATCTATTTTTGCTATTTTTACAATGGTATCATTAAACTCTACAAGCTTATGATGCACGATTAAATATGTATTTAGATCAATAACACTTAAAAAATTTGTATTTGAACTAATTAAGATAAAGTTTGGAGCATCTATAGAGATTATTTGATTTATATATGTAAATGGTGTTTGTATCTCTTTTAAAATTTTTCTCTCTTGTATAGAGTATATTGTAACCATTCCTTCATCATTAGCACTTACTAGTAGATCATCATTTATAAAGTGTAAAGAACATATTGGTGACTTGGAGTTTAGAAAAACCGCGTTGTTTGTTCTAGAAAATATATCTATAACTACTACCTTTTCTCCTAAGCCGCTGACTGCTATTTTATTTTTTCTTGAAGCTAGTGCACTTATATAGTTTTTTTCTTGCTTGTGCTTTTCTTCTTTTTCATTATAAGGAAATGAACACAGTCTAGACATAGGTGTTGAGTCTAAGTAGCTATATTGGACAACTCTACCATTATTATTTCCAGTTATTATATACTTTGAACTTTCATCAAAGATCATTATTTGTATTTTGTAATCAATAGGAATGATCTTTATGATCTCTTTATCTAATATGTTTGCTATATATATCGCTTTTTGAGTTGCATAGGCTAATATAATCCCTTTTTTATCAAAAGTAATAGCTGTTACATTAGCATTTAAAAATTGGTTTGAAAAGTTGTGTTTAATAATACAGCTTTGGCTAGAATATATCTTTACACCATCTGACTCTGTAGAGAAAACTAAATCATTTGTGTATGTTTTTTGTAGGGAGGTTATTTGTGAGCTTGTCTTTAAACAATCAAATATTTCTGACAAGTATTTGTACTCGAATTAGGTTTGAACCCAAAAAAGGGTTCAAAGAGTAATTAACAAGATGGAACGTTACCACTATCGTTTGCATACTCATAGAAAAAGTCAAAATAGTGTGGTAAATATTTGTCTTTTAATGCACTGTCTTTAACATTAGGACAGATATTTTTAATTTCTTCTGCTAGTTTGTCTTTAGCCATTTCCCACTCCATTTGAGAGTGTTTAGCTGCCATTTTAGCACCGTTCATACCACAAGCACCTTTTAGTTTCTTAAGGTAAAGCTTTTGACCTTTTGTAACATCTGCGCTAAGAGTAGTAGCACTCATTGTTATCATTACTAAAGCTGCTAGAGCTATTTTAATCATTTTTGTCATTTCTTGTATCTCCTGTTTGAAATTAGTAATATTTTAGCATTAAAAGATAAAAATAATATAATTGTGAGATAAATTTGTGATATTTAGGAGTAATTTGTAGTAGATATCCCCAAAAAGGGGAAATTATTATGCACGGCCTGAAAGCATACCGTGAATAGTCATTGGTTTAAGTGCATAAACTTTTAATAACCACCAAATCCATCTTTCTTGAGTTGGATCAAGTGGGAATGAAGCAGCATTTACACCACTACCTGCAGGTTTAGAAGCCCAGTTAAACTCAGCTAGCATAACAGTACCAATATTTGTAATAAGTGGACAAACTGTATAACCATCGTATTTAGCAGTTGGTTTTTTACCTTGCATTACAGAGATCATGTTGTCAACTACTACTTTGTATTGTTTACGTGCAGACCCACCAGTTTTACCCATAGGAACAGCCGCAACATCACCAAGTGACCATACGTTATCGTATTTTACATGCTGTAGAGTTTCTTTGTTTACAGGAACCCAACCTTTACCTGAACCAACTTTACTACTTGCAACAACATCTGGAGCTTTCATAGGTGGAGTTACGTGCATAAAGTCATATGGTACTTCTACACGCTCGTGTTTAGTAACCATTGTGTATTCTTCAAGATCCTCATCATAAGCACCTTTTTCTTTCCAGTGTTTGTCAAATACAGCTACTTTTTTAACTGGATCTACTTCGACTAAGTTATGTTTGTAGTGCCATTTGAAACCGCGAGTTTTAAATTGCTCAACGATTGCAGTATGGTAATCTTTAATACCAAACATAGCTCCACCGTTTGGATAGAAAGTTAACTCAACTTTATCACGTACACCAGCTTCTTCTAAACGAGCGTTTGTAAGATACATGATTTTCTTAGGAGCACCACCACATTTGATTGGTGTATTTGGGTGAGTAAATACAGCTTGTAATTTCTCAGGACCTTTGTGAGCTTTAGCTTTTTCGATTAGCTCCTCAATACCTTTCCATGTAGCTTCTGCACCATCTTGGAAGTAGATTGAGTGAAGACCATTTTTACCTATACCTGCATTTTTAACAGAAGCATTGTCAGCACCACTTGAAGTGATAACACCATCAAGACCTTTGATCGCAGCATAGTTTAGCATAACACCAGTCGCAATGATCATTTGATCATATTTAACTTCTTTTGAACCATCAACAGTTACAGAGTTGTTATCAGGATCAAATGCAGTTACACTACCTTTGATTAGTTTAACACCGCTTGGTAAGTATTCATCTCTTTTGTACTCTATATCACTTTTTTCCCAAAGACCAGCACCTACAAGAGTTTGACCTGGTTGGTAAGAAACAGACATAGGATCTGGCTCAATTACTGTGATATCAGCATTGCTGATTGAGTTGTTAAGACGAGCAGCTGTACTCATACCAGCTAAACCACCACCAACGATAACTATCTTACCTTTTACATCAGCAGCAACTGCACTAGCAGCACCAACTGTTGTTCCAGCTACAATCGATGCCGCAACAGGTGAAACACTCATAAATTTTAACGCATCACGACGAGACATGATCTCTGGGTGTTTGTCAACTTCGTTTAAAATCTCTTCTAGTATTTGATTTTTAGACATATAATTCCCTTATTGTTTATTAAAGTCTTTGATCATACTTATAGTAGGCTTAAATACTTTTTAAATATGGAAAATTTTAGGAATATTGTATATATATAGTCAATTTAGTATAAATATGTGTGATATTTACATATGTTGATTTGGTAACAAATATCGTTAAATAGGGATTTTAGAAGATTATTTGATAATAATTATAAGTATAGATTTTGTGATTATTTTATTTAAGCTTAGTATAAGAAAGAAGCAGAAATTTGCTTCTTTCTTAGTTTATATTAATATCTATAACGGAAATATACTCTTAAATCTTGAGCAGTTTCAACAGGATCGTATCCGCCACCAAGTGCTCCAAATGCATCGTTAAGAGCTTTCGCCTCTTCCATAGAATAAGATGCTCCACCATCACCAAAGAAGCCATTAGAACCAGTATAGTCATATTTGATTGATGTATATCTTACTTGCATAGAAAATGCATCACTTATTAAAGGTTGTGTCCAATATGCTTCTATCGCAGTACCACGTGTAGCTAATTTAGAACCAGCCATAGTATCTTCACCATATGTAAATGGTCTCCAGTATTTATCACCTTTGTTATACTCAAGTCCAAATCTACCACCAGTTAAGTTTGGCATATTTACACCTAACCAGATAGATGAACCAGTTTCAGACTCATCACTACCCATCATAGCGCCTGTATCCATTGTATTCATTTTTTCAAGTAGTCCACCAAACTCTTGAACTTTTGCTATCATAGCTGCTTGTTGATCTGCAGGCATTGAATTTAGCTGTCCCATTATAGCTTGCTGTTGAGCAGTCATAGATGCTACAGCTGCACCTTGTTCTTCAGGTGTCATTGTTGCCATCTGAGGCATCATACTTATAAGGTATTGCATGTCTTGCAATTGAGATATTGCAGCACTAGCATTATTACTAAAGTTCATCATACTACCTGTACGTGTAGCTGGAGTTGATTTACTTCTAGCATATGAAGCAAAAAATGTAGTTTCATCTAAAAAGTCATTTATACCATCACCAATACCATCAACTTTAAATGATATAGCCATACCATCCATATCACCTATTGTTTCCATATTCCATTGTTGACCAGTCATTGCAAAACCATCTGGTAATCCATCACCATCTGCATCTGCTTGAACATCAATATCCATAGTACCTATCATACCAGGTACATTTTTACCACGATACCACGTAGTTTTAACTGCATATTGACCATCATCGTATGGAACAAATATAAATCCAGCCATATCAACAGTGTCCATACCAGTATCTGATTCTATGTAGTTTGGAGATGTTCCACCCATTCCGTTTGCCATAGTGTAATCAGCTTCATTTGCCCAAGCTTTAGCATTTGTTAAACCACGTCCAAGACATAGTTTGAACATAAAACCTGGTAAGATGTTGTTAGCTGTAACACCAGCACTTGCTCCATCAAATTCCATGTTGATTACATGTCCAAGTGGAGATTTTGCTTTTTTATCATCTTCTCTTAAGTTAGCAAGGTAACCATTTGTAGATGGACGACGACCAAGACTTGCTGTAAAGCTTAGATCACCAACTTTTGGCATCCATAACCAGTAAGCTTCACGTACACGAACTTTATCATCATTTAGTGTTTCACTTGAGATCCAGTCAAATGTATCAAAACCAAATCCTCTTTGAGGTACACTAAAGTTTTGACCACCGCTAAAAGAACCAGCTCTACTTACAGGAGCTGCACCATAAGCTTTATGGTAAGCAAGTTGACCTTTAAACACCATGTCATTTGAAGGAGCATAACCCATATTTAACCATAAACGGTTAGATATTAATGCATCATTAGAATACTCTTGACCACCTAGAGTTTCGTAGTTAAGCATATCTACTGATGTTCTAAAGTCAACATCAAATTTAATATTATCGTTTGAAGTGTTTTTATTTATATCACTAACTTTTTTTTGTAAGTAGTTTACTTTACTAGTTAATTGTTTTACTTGAGCTTCTAACTCAGCATTTGCATATACTGCTGTAGATAAAAAAGCTACAGCTGAAAGAGCGATTATTTTTTTCATTTGAATTCCTTCATTCATTTAATTCGTGTACCATCATATCACAAACTAAAAATGTATGTGACACAAAAGTGATAAAAAAGTGATAATTTTTTTTATTTTTGTTACGAAAAGACACATAAGGAATTTTTATATTAAGCAGCTGAATTATATACATTACTATATCATATAATAATTGATAAAAATCTAATTTAGTTATATATTTTGTTTACAAGTAACTGGATCGTTACCTTATTATTCCATTCATTTTTATTTATAGTATATGAACATGTTATTTTTCTGTTTTGTGGAATCTCATAAACTTGTTTGAATAGTGTAAGTTCAAGTGCAGAGAGATCGGATTGGTTCTGTCTGAGTATTATTTTAGAGTGGTTTTTTTCTCTTCCAAAAACTTTTACATCCTCAACATACGCATTTTGTATAAGAAAGCTCGGCCGTTTATTTGCTTCACCATATGGTTCAAACATATCAAATATATTTAGAAGTTCCATATCTATAGAGTTTGTGTCTAACACACCTAAAAGATCATCTTTTGGTAAAAAGTCTGCATTTGGAATATTTTGAGCACTTTGGTTGATCGCTTTTGAAAATGGATATATATTTTGTTCATCTATGCTAAGTCCTGCTGCCATCTTATGCCCGCCAAAACCATTTAGAAAATTTTTGTTTTGATCTATGAGTTTAAAAATATCAACTTCGCCTATACTTCTAGCACTTCCTTTTGCAACACCATTATCAAGATTTAAAACTATGCTTGGTCTTCCAAACTTATCACATAGTCTTGAAGCTACAATCCCAACAACACCTTCATGCCAGTCTTCTGCATGAACAACTATGATCCTATCATTTTCATCTACTCTCATCATAGCTTCTTTAGTTGTAAAAGCTTCAGTTTCTTTTCTTTGTTCGTTTAATGTATTTAGCTTGTTAAAATAACTATATGCAGTGTGTGTGTCTTGTGCTGTAAAAAAGTTAAGTGCGGTTGAAGCATCTTCCAGCCTTCCTGCCGCATTTATACGTGGAGCTATACTAAAAGCTATATCTTCACTTGTTATAGATGATCTGTTTATAAAGTCTTTTATGATCACAGAAGCAGGTCGAGTTGAATTTTGTAAAACTTTTAAACCCTCTTTTACAAGTGTACGGTTTATGTCTATAAGTGGCATAACATCTGCTATGATCCCTATGCACAAGATGTCTAAAAAATCTTTCATATTTATATCTATAGAAAGCTCTTTTTTTAAAAGACCAAGAACAAGCCATGCTACTTGAGCTCCACAGATCTCTTTAAATGGGTACTCACAACCATCTAACTTTGGATCTACTATGGCATATGCATCTGGTAGTTGTTCAGATGGTGTATGGTGATCGGTTATGATTAGGTCTATTTTTCTTTCTTTACAAATACTAGCAGCCTCTATGGCAGATATGCCATTATCTACAGTTATTACAAGGTCAGCATCAACCCTATCTAAAACATTTGGACTTACACCATAACCATCGCTAAAACGATTTGGTATGATCAGATCAAGCGGATATGGTATTTGTCTAAAAAAGTCAGCCATGATCGCAGTAGATGTAACACCATCTACATCATAGTCACCAACTAAAGTGATCTTTTCATTGTTTCTAATGGCATTAGCAATTCTTTTGGCTGCTTTAACACCATCCTTTAAAAGGGCAGGATTTGGAATGTGTGAGAGTTTTTTTTCTTCATCAAACCTTGAACTGAGAAGTTCAAAGATTTTGTGTTTATCTAGTATTTGCACTAGTTTGAAATATTTAAGCTCGCTTTTACAAACGCAAGTATAGAAGGGTTTGGTGTTTGTAAGCGAGATGTAAACTCAGGATGAAATTGAACACCTAAAAACCATGGGTGATCTTTTATTTCAACTGTTTCAATTAAACCATTTGATTCACCAGTAACGATCATACCCGCTTTTTCTAGTTGTTCACGGTAAGAAGGGTTTGCTTCATAACGGTGGCGGTGACGCTCATGGATCACTTTTTGACCACTATATGCTTCACGTAAAATTGAGCCATCTTTAGTCTCACAA
>Ga0193964_1001029_pt1 | contig 12724 bp, 8 predicted proteins | sample FB_7_MG_FD_140323 | JGI IMG/M metagenome (GOLD analysis project Ga0193964, IMG submission 140323) | Microbial mat bacterial communities from the Broadkill River, Lewes, Delaware, United States - FB_7_MG | ecosystem: Environmental > Aquatic > Freshwater > River > Microbial mats | place: USA...
CGCGCTGTTTGAGCGGGTTTAATTCAGTCTTTTTTATTTCAACGTTGTTAGGAAACTTGCGATTCTGATAGTTCGCCTTGGCTAAGGAAGGCCTTTTTTAACCTCCTGATGATGCTCTTAATTTTTTAGTTAACTGTACGTTTTTAAAATGGTCGGCTTTATAAAAGTACTTCGGCCTGGTCGCTACAGTTCGCCCAACGATAGGGAATAGACAATGCTTAAATGTGAAACTTTTACAGGTCAGGCCGTTAGTCTTAATACGCTTGATAACGATATTCTAGAGCTGAGCTTCGACCTACAGGGTGGCTCTGTCAATAAGCTGAATAGCGTTACGTTAGACGAGTTGCAAAAGGTAACGGCGCTGCTTTCAGAATCGACAGGTGTAAAGGGACTACTAATCTCGAGCGCTAAGCCTGCCTTTATTGTTGGTGCTGATATTACAGAGTTTAAGGATCACTTCTCAGCATCCGCTGTAGACATGAAAACGTGGGTACAGAAAACCCACCAGACTTTCTCGACAATAGAAAATCTACCATTCCCAACGGTCGCTGCAATCAATGGCATGGCATTAGGTGGTGGTTTTGAATTAGCACTGTTAGCGGATTACCGTATTCTAGCGAGTGATGCCAAGGTTGGGCTCCCGGAAGTGAATCTGGGGCTTTGCCCAGGCTGGGGTGGAACGGTAAGGCTAAGCCGTTTAACCGGATCTGAAGTTGCACTGCAATGGTTGCTAACGGGCAAACCGGTAAGTGCTGCGGTTGCTCAGCAGCAGGGCGCGGTAGATAGCGTGGTTGAGAGCAATGCCTTACGTGAGGCTGCTATAGCGCAGTTGGATGCTGTAATTGCCGGAAATACAGACTATTTAACGAAGCGAGCACAAAAACATTGTTCGCTGGAGACACTCGAAGGCGGAGCAGACTTCTCTAGTCTGGAAAAACAGTTTAGTAAGCAGTTAGATCCGAACTATCCCGCAGCAAGTGTGATTTTTGATCTGGTGAAAGCGCACAGCTCAATGCCTTTTAACGATGCGCTTGATGTTGAAACGGATAGTTTTGTGTCGTTGGCTCACTCGGATGTTGCTAAAAGCTTGGTTGGCTTGTTTATGAATGACCAGCTGTTGAAGAAAAAATCCAAGCAGTGGGGCAAACAAGCAGAACCTGTCGCGAAAAGTGCTGTATTGGGCGCCGGTATCATGGGCGGTGGCGTGGCCTTTCAATCGGCTTCTACAGGGACGCCGATTGTAATGAAGGATATTCGCGAGGATGCTTTAACGCTTGGCCTAAAAACCGCGACCAAACTGCTAGATCGAAAAATTGAGAAAGGCCGCTTGGATGAAGCAGGAAAGGCTAAAGTGCTCGGGGCGATTACGCCTACTCTAGAGTATGGTGAGTTTGATCAAGTTGGCCTGGTGGTTGAAGCGGTCGTGGAAAATCCTGCAGTTAAGGCTGCTGTGCTAGCCGATGTTGAAGGTTCGGTGTCTGCGGATACGGTGCTTGCTTCAAATACGTCTACAATCTCGATCGATACCTTAGCGGAAAACCTGAGTCGCCCAGAACAATTTTGTGGCATGCATTTTTTCAACCCTGTGCATTTGATGCCTTTGGTTGAAGTGATCCGAGGAGCGAAGACAAGCGAGCAGACAATTGCACGAACTGTTGCTTATGCAACTGCAATGGGCAAAAGCCCTATCGTTGTTAATAACTGCCCAGGCTTCCTGGTTAACCGCATCCTGTTCCCATACTTCAATGCATTTAATCGTCTACTTCTCGATGGCGTCGATTTCCAGCGCATTGATAAGGTGATGGAGCAGTTTGGTTGGCCAATGGGGCCTGCATACCTCGCTGATGTGGTGGGCATCGATACACTGGTACATGCCGATCATGTCATGCAGGCTGGGTTCTCAGAGCGAATGGGCCACGATGGAGATGTAATCGCTGAACTACTATTAGCTGCTAATGCTCTGGGGCAGAAGAATGGTCAGGGTTTCTACGAGTACGGGGTTGATGAAAATGGCCGTCGTTATAAAGAGCCTTCAGGTCAGTGTCGTCAGTTTATTGCAGAGCGCGTATCTGAAGTCACAGAGATCAGTGACCAAGAAATTATTGATCGGATGATGATACCGATGTGTATGGAAGCGGTTCGTTGTCTTGATGATGGCATCGTTGAAAGCGCAGCTGAGGTCGATATGGGCTTAATTATGGGCTTAGGCTTCCCGCGTTTCCGTGGCGGTGCGCTGCGGTATATAGATACGTTGGGGTTAGATAACTTCGCGAAAAAAGTAGAAGCCAATGCTAAACAAGGGCCGCTATATCAATTAACGGATGGCTTTAATACTCGTTTATCGGGAGATCAGTCTTTCTATTGAACGCTTGTGATCGCGCCGTGTGTGCTATTTGAAGCGGCCATACACGCTGAGTGAGATGAGGCTGCTAAAACGTTATTAAGCTGTTTGGAGTATTTTAAGATGAGTGAATATAAACATCCGTATCGTGACGCCGAGTTTGTTCTTAACCAATTGGTTGATTTTGATGGGCTTTGCTCAGAAGGTGGACTTGAAGGGGTTAATGCTGAATTAGCCTCGGTTATTCTGACGGAGGCTGGCAAGCTAGGGACTGATGTCTTAGGTCCACTTAACGTAGTAGGTGATAGTGAACATCCTGTATTGGCAGACAATGGTGTTAATGAAACCAAAGGCTTCGCTGAAGCCTATGCTCAATATGCTGAGGGTGGCTGGTCATCCCTAACAGCAGAAGAGCAGTTTGGCGGTCAACAGCTGCCTAATGTGCTTGGCACTGCCGTCAATGAGATTTGGCAATCTTCGAACATGGCTTTTGCACTTTGTCCTCTGTTAACGCAAGGGGCGATTGAGTCTATTGCACACCATGGTTCAGATCTTTTGAAGCAGCAGTATCTGCCCCACATGGTGAGCGGCGCTTGGACAGGCACAATGAACCTGACTGAACCCGATGCAGGTTCAGATTTAGCCGCGGTTAAAAGCAGAGCGGTACCCAATGGCGATCACTATCTTATTAGCGGACAAAAGATCTTTATCACTTGGGGCGATCACCAGATGACAGACAACGTGGTGCACCTTGTGTTGGCGCGTCTGCCAGATGCGCCCGCAGGTGTAAGAGGGATCTCACTCTTCGTTGTACCAAAATTTGTATTGGATGCTGAGGGAAACCCTGCTGCTCGTAATGATGTGAAATGTGTCTCTTTAGAGCATAAATTGGGTATTCATGGCAGCCCAACTTGTGTCATGAGTTTTGGCGATAATGAAGGTGCTGTAGGCTATCTAGTCGGCGAAGAAAACAACGGTTTGGCCTGTATGTTCACGATGATGAACCATGCGAGACAAGGGGTAGGTTTACAAGGGTTAGCGATTTCTGAACGCTCCTATCAACAGGCTTTGGAATACGCTAAAGAACGACTTCAGGGCACTAAAAAAGATGGCAGCCGTTTTACCATATTAAAGTTTCCAGATGTTCGTCGTATGTTGATGCAGATGAAAACCTCTATCGAAGCGATGCGAGGTTTGGCATTTGTTGCTGCTGCAGAGATTGATAGAGCCGTTTATACGCAGGAGGCGGCTGCGAAGCAGAAGCATAATGCAAGAGTTGAGTTGCTAACGCCTATCGTCAAAGGTTGGTTGACTGAATTGGCGCAAGAGGTGACCTATCTAGGTACACAGGTCAATGGCGGCATGGGCTTTATCGAAGAAACAGGTTCCGCTCAGCACTACAGAGATGCACGAATTTTAACTATCTATGAAGGCACAACCGGCATTCAAGCCTTAGATCTGGTTGGGCGGAAAACTCTACTTAACCAAGGTGAGCACCTTTCTGAATTATTGGCAGAGATCGCTCAAACGGTTGAGCAGTTAAAAGAAAAGCCGCAATTTCTGGCGCAAGCAAATGCGTTGCAAGCCGCTTTAGAGGACGGGTATGAAGCGCGCCAATGGCTATTAGATAATGCGCCTGAAGATGCTGCAGTTGCAGGCAGTGTTAGCGTTCAATTTATGATGATGTTTGGCTATATCTGTGGTGGTTGGGTGATGTCTCAATCGGCGTTAAAGGCTCAACTTCAGTTAGATGAGGGGCTTGGTGATACAGAATTTCTCAACGCTAAGCTGGTGACTGCACAGTTCTTTAGCGAACATCTATTGCCACGCGTAAAAAGTAACTTGGCTGTTATTAAAGCAGGGAGTGATAGTGTAATGGCATTATCTGAGGATCAATTTTAAACATTGCTTCTCACCCGTACTGCTGAGATCGAGTCGTGCTAGCTGCAAGCAGCTAGGAGGATTTGGTACGGCGATAATTAGGCTCTCTTTATGAGGGCCTTTTTTATTTTAAGTTATTGTTTTATTGATCAGATCAGCGTGTTTATCACCGTAATAGTCTTTGATAGTTACCCTATAGTTGAAAAAAATATATCTGGCCTAATATATCACTGATAACCCTTTGAATTATCATATGTAAACAAGGTTCAGGAGTAATTAGGATGACAGCAGAAATGACGGCTGAGGTTGTTAATGACTCTGGATTGGTTGTTGACGACTCTGGATTAGGTGTTGAGGACTCTACATTACAAGCCAAATTAGCCACCCTTTCTGATGCGTTAAAACAACGAGTAGTCGCTCAGGATGAGTTAATTGAGTATTTACTGATAGCACTGCTTACCGATGGGCATGTGTTGTTAGAGGGGCCGCCTGGTCTAGCAAAAACACGTACAGTTCATGCCTTAAGTGACCTGTTAGAGGGGGTCTACCATCGCGCTCAGTTTACCCCTGATCTGTTACCCAGCGATATTACTGGCACTGAGATTTATAATACTCAGAAGGGCGAGTTTACCTTCAGGCCGGGACCTCTTTTTTGTAACCTTTTATTGGCTGATGAGATCAACAGAGCACCGGCTAAGGTCCAGTCTGCGCTTCTTGAAGCAATGGCTGAGCGGCAGGTAACGGTCGCTGGGAAAACCTATCCGCTAGATAAGTTTTTTATGGTTATGGCTACACAGAATCCATTAGAGCAGGAGGGCACTTATCCTTTGCCTGAAGCTCAATTAGATCGTTTTATGCTGCATATACGTGTTGATTACCCGCAGCATGAACAAGAGAAAGAGATTCTACGTTTAGTTCGTGGCGAACATACTTCTAACCTAGAAGGTGCTGCTGTAAGTACTGAAACCGCTTTAACCGAGGATGAACTCTTTAGTGCTCGTTCTGCCATTATGCGAACGTATATGGCGCCAAACCTAGAAGACTATCTTGTCGCATTGATCATGGCGACGCGTCATCCTGAACGTTATGGCGATGACCTTAAAGATAGCCTTGTTTTTGGTGCGAGCCCAAGGGCAACGATCGCTTTAGATCGTGCTGTTCGAGCAAAAGCTTGGTTAGCGGGTCGAGATTTTGTTACCCCTGATGATATTCAAGAGATTGCACCGAGTGTGCTACGCCATCGTATAGGGCTAAGTTATGTCGCTGAAGCAAAAGGCTTAGATAAAGATAAGATGATCGCAGAACTCATATCCCGTGTGGCTGTTCCTTAAGCGTTAGATAGGTTGTTTTAGGAGTAAGCGCATGTTTCATGTTGATAGCAGCCCAAGGCCGGTACCCGACGCACGTAATCTCATCACCTTAGATGAGTTGGTAAGTTTGCGTCATTGGCCTCCAGCACGGGGTAACAAACGTGAACGGATGGCTATTCGTGAAGGTCATCATTTAAGCCAAGTGCGTGGCCGTGGAATGGAGTACGATGACGTACGGGAGTATCAGCCGGGTGATGATATTCGTCATCTCGATTGGCGCTTGATGGCGAGAACAGGTGAAGCCCATACAAAGTTATATCGCGAGGAGCGAGAGCGCCCTGTTGTAGTACTGACCGATCTGCGTAGCCCAATGCATTTTGCAACCAGAGGCCATTACAAATCGGTGCTCGCTGCTTATGCCTCGGCGATGGTGATTTGGACTACGCTGGCCAATGGTGACCGAGTGGGTGGCACGTTTTTTCAATCGGCATCCGAGCAGCTTTTTAAACCGAGTAATAACCGCCAGCAAACCATGCAGATGATCTCTGCACTATCGCAAAGTTTTACAGAAACGAAACCGCTTGTGAGCAATGCCCCTTTGTCATCGCTTACTGAGCGTCTAACGCAACTAGAACCTTTGTTGAGTAGCGGCACGATTGTTTACCTATTCAGTGATTTTCATGATGCAGACTCGGTTTTGGGTCAACGTCTGATGCACATTGCACAACGCTGCGAACTGAAGCTGGTGCTTATCTCTGATCCTCTTGAAACACATTTACCGAGTGGTAATCGCTATCGCTTTCGAGGTGATGATCGGGAGGTTGTGGTTGATGCAGACCCTCAGCAGCAAACAAATTTTCAATTGCAGTTTCAACAACGACTCGATCAATTAGAGATGGTGCATAACTTAAGGGGCGTGGAGTTTGCGCATTGGCAAACCAATCAGCACCCACTGTTTACGATGGGGGGTAATGCTTAATGGATTATAGTCAGATCCCTTTAAGATCGATGCAGATGCCAGAGGTGATTGGTTGGTGGCCACTGGCATTCGGCTGGTGGATATTGCTTATAATTGTGCTGTTTGTGATCGGTTTGTTGGTTTTTTATATTCGAAAGAGGCTCAATGATCCGCGGCGCTTTGCGTTAATCGAGCTTAAACAGTTAGAACAGGTCTATCAGCAACAGGGTGACAGTGTGGCGCTAGTGGTTGCCTGTAACCATCTGCTGAAGCGACTTGCGTTAACGCTGTATCCAAGATCAACGGTGGCTAAACTATCGGGTGAAGCGTGGATTAGCTTTTTAACTACAGCCAGCAAAACCGAGAAATTAACATCGCTCTCAAATACCCTTAAGCCACTTAAAATAGGTCCTTACCAAGAAGCTAGCTTAAGTCGAGAGGAGAGCGTTCAGCTTATTGCCGCTTGTAAGTCTTGGATCAAACAGGTGGAGGGCGAGGCCAATGTTTGAATTTGCGTGGCCTTGGTTGTGGTTGCTTGCGCCGTTACCTTTGCTGGTTCGTTTTTTTGCCCCTGCTACATCGATTGCTAGTAGTAACGCACTGAGTATTCCATTCATCGATCGGATTGAGCGTGCCGTCGGCAATGACGGGGCCATTGTACCTCGACATCATAAAGTTATTTTCTTTACTGCGTTGATCAGTTGGTGGCTCTTTCTGGCCGCGGCAGCTCAGCCGCAGTGGCTAGGAAAGCCGATCCCGCAGCAGTTGCAGGGACGAGACCTTGTATTGGCAGTAGACCTTTCTGAAAGCATGTTAGAAAAGGATTTTGAGTTTCAGGGGCAGCTTATCAACCGACTCGTTGCGACACGTTTGGTTGCCGGTGATTTTATTGAGCGACGCCAAGGCGATAGAGTCGGTTTGATTTTATTTGCAGAGCAAGCGTATTCACAAGCGCCATTAACTCATGATAGGAAAACGGTGAAGGCGCTATTAGACGAAGCACAAATCGGTTTGGCGGGTAAGTCTACAGCGATTGGTGATGCCATTGGTTTAGCGGTTAAGCGCTTTGATCAGATGGAAAGTAAGCAACGGATTTTGGTGTTATTAACCGACGGCGCTAATACCGCGGGTGTTTTGCAACCGATGGAAGCGGCAGAGCTTGCAGCGTCTGAAGGGCTAAAAATTTATACAATCGGTGTGGGAGGAGATGGTCAGCAGAGAGGCTTACTAGGATCATTTTTTTCAACACGTTCCGATATCGATGAAAAAACACTTACCGCTATCGCAAAGACAACGGGCGGACAGTACTTTCGTGCTCGGGATATTCAGCAGTTAGCTGAAATCTATGAATTGTTGGATCAGCTTGAACCGGTAAAACAAGATGATGATTTCTTTCGCCCTGTTGAGCCTTTGTATATTTGGCCGCTGATGGCAGGTTTCTTTATGTGCATCATTTTAATCGCCGTTCAGCGGAGGCTTAATTAGATGCTGGATCAGTTTCATTTTATGACGCCATTAGGCTTACTCCTGTTTCCTGTTTTTCTACTATTGGGCGTATGGCTATACAAAAGGCAACTTAATCGTTCCTATTGGTCAGACGTTTGTGACCCTGAATTGCTTCCATTTCTAGAACAGAAGCAGGAAAAGCAGCAGAGTCTATTCCTTCCAATTAGCTTAACCCTTGCAGGATTGCTGTTATCAATTGCGGCGGCTCAACCGGTTTGGAAACAGCAGCCTCAACCTGTTTTTAAACAGAGCGATGCACTGGTTATAGCGTTGGATCTATCGGCATCAATGATCGCGGATGATCTGAAGCCCAGTCGATTGCAGCGAGCCCGATTTAAAATTGAAGACATTCTGACACGCCTACCCGATACACAAGTGGCACTACTGGTTTATGCAGCAGATGCTTACAGTGTGACCCCTCTTACAGAGGATGCCGATACTATCTTGGCTCAGTTATCAGCCATGTCGCCGGAGATCATGCCAAAACAAGGTAGTCGAGCAGATCGTGCGCTGTTGAAAGCGGATCAACTACTGACTCAAGCAGGCATTATCCAAGGTAATATTTTATTGATAACCGATGAGGTTACCCCCGCACAGATTGCAGCGGACGCAACACGTTTAAAGTCTCAAGGGCGGCAGCTTTCAATTCTCGGAGTTGGGACTGAACAGGGGGCCCCGATAAAAACCGAAAACGGTTTGATGAAGGATTCTCAAGGACAGACGATCATTGCTAAAACTAGGTTATCTGAACTGGAGGAAGCGGCTAATCTAGGGGGCGGTTATGCTGCGTTGATCACCGCCAATGACCAGGATCTTGATTTTTTACTGGCGCGCCTTAAAACCAGTGAACAAGCCCCAGCAGTTTTGGATGAAAAGATACAGCGTTGGGTGGCGGAAGGCCCCTGGTTTGTTTTGTTCGCTTTACCACTGTTATTACCGTTGTTTCGACGAGGGGTGTTAGGCCTATTGTTGCCAATGATATTCGTGGTGGGCGCTGCTTACCCTGAGAGAAGCGAAGCGGGAGTTTGGCAAGATCTATGGCAAACGTCAGATCAGCAAGCACAGGCTCTCTATCAAGCAGGTCAAAAGAACGAGGCTGCACAACGGTTTAGTAATCCGCGCTGGAAGCAATTATCTCACTACGACAATGGTGACTATGATGAAGCGCTATCTGCTTTAGAAACCCCAGAGACCGCTGCTGATTGGTATAATCAGGCGAATGTATTGGTACGTAAAGGGCTGCTGGATAAGGCGCTTGCAGCTTATGAAAAGGCGCTAGAAGCTCAACCTGACTTTGAAGATGCACAATATAATCGTGATTTGATCAAGCAGTTACTTAATCAGCAAAAAAGTAGTGAATCATCCCAGGGTGAGACTGAGGGAGATAGTGAGACAAATGAGAATCCAGCAGAGGATGATCGCAGTAACAAGGGTTCGGAGCAAAATTCTGATTCACAACAAACCAAAAGCCAGAATGAACAAGGTAATAGTTCTGGGCAAAAGAGTTCAGAGCAAACAGCTTCAGAACAAGATGCTTCAGATCAATCATCTCAAGAAGCACAGCGACAGTCTTCGGCTCAGTCTCAAGATACTAATCAACCTCAAAGCGATCAACAGAAAGATAATGAAAATGGGGATCAAAGCGAGGCTCAGGAGGAGCAGCTAGCCAACCGTTTGAAACAACAGATCGATCAAGAACAGAAGTCAGAAGATCATTCAGAAGGCCATTCAGAAGACCATTTAAAAGATAGTGCCGCAGCTTCAGCGGAGGAAGTATCAAATCAACCAGAACAGAGCGCACGCCATCCTTTAAATGAAGAAGACGAGGCAAGGTTGCGGATGTTGAACCGCATTGAGGATGATCCTGCGGGCTTATGGCGGAGAAAGTTTCTATATCAATATCGTCAGCAAGTAGAAGGGCAGGAAGCAGAGGAGAAAACATGGTGAGAAAATTTTCGATAGGTTTGTTGTTCTGTTTGTTAATAGCCAGTTCCCAACTGCAGGCTGCCATAAGCAGTCAAATCGACAAGAATGTTATCGAGCAGGGGGAGACATTTCTGTTGCTGTTGAATGTCACCAAAAGTGATATCGATAAGCTTGATCTGACACCACTGGAAAAGGATTTTGAGCTTATTGGGCGTAGCCACCAATCGAGTACGACAATCCTCAATGGTGAAATGCAAAGCTCGACAAGACTGCTTTTGACGCTTGCACCTAAAAGACCCGGTGTTTTAACGGTACCTGCGTTGACACTTGATACGGAGCAGAGCCAAGTTCATACGATAGAGGTCAAAGAGGTGAAGCAGCTTTCTGCTGTGGATGGCGGTGTTGAGATGCTTTCGACCTTGTCAGAGGACTCTCCTTATGTACAGCAACCTTTGATCTACCAGATGAATTTGGTCTTAGGGCAGCGTATTTTTAATGCCTCGTTTCAAGAACCCACTATCACGCAGGGTAAGGCTTTACTTAAGCCCCTAGGTGAACAGCGTCAATACCGCCAAACCTTAAATGGTCGCGACATGTTAGTGGTAGAACAGTCATGGTTGGTGACTCCACAGCAGAGCGGTGTTTTAGAGATTGAAGGGGCTAAGTTGAGTGCTGAAGTGCCTAGTCGTAGTGCACAGCCAAATACATATCGACGCCTGAATGATCCTCGCTCCACACGTCGTATCTTTGTTTCTGCGGATAATTATCAGCTAAACGTTTTACCCATTCCCGCTGAGTATAAAGGTGATAATTGGCTGGCAGCGTCTGAGCTTAACTTAACCAGTCAGCTAGATTCAGACCAGTGGCGACAAGGTGAGCCTGTCACCCGCACTATTACACTGAAAGCGATAGGTGTGACCGAAGATCAACTACCCAAATTGGTGTTGCCGGATGTCGAAGGTTTAAAGCAGTACGCCGCAAAGCCTATCTTCAAGCAAGAGTATAAAGATGATCAGTTAGTTAGCGAAATGAAAATCGAGGTAACACTGATACCGAGTCGGTCGGGCTCGTTACTATTGCCCGCAATAGAGTTAGTTTGGTGGAATACTGTTACAAATAGTCAACAGCGCTCGGTGCTTGAGGAGCAACTGCTTGATGTTGCTGCATCAGCTCTTGCTGAACCTACCAAGAAACAGAGTGTCGTTCCTACATTTGATCAAGCTTCTATTAGCGAAGAAGTTGTGACTGATCAGGCCGCTATTCAGCCTGCGTTAGGTACTGATCCCAAGTTACAAGATGAGAATAAAGGCAGGAATGGGTTATCGCTTTGGGTCATTTTTTTGAGTGGTGCTGGTGGCATGTTATTGGGTGGTTTGCTGGCCTATGTTTATTTTAAGCGTAAGGGTAGGCAAGTGACTAATAATAAGAACCGACCACAAGAGATGGCACCCTCACCCTCGATGAGGGCTATTAAAGAGGCTTGCAGCAATAATGATGCTAAGACGGCTCGGCATGCATTGTTAACCTGGGTACGTCATATCGAGCCGCAAGCGACGAGCCTTGATAGTTCAAAAGTAACTTTCTCTGATGCCCTTTCGGAAGCTATTCTTGAGCTTAATCAATGTTGCTATGCGATGGGAAAGGTGGATTGGCAAGGTGATAGATTATGGAAAGCTGTCAGTGATGAAAAGATATTACCTGCGAGCAAAGTAAAGGGTGATTCAAGGCTGCAAGAGTTAACCTTATGATTTGTTGAATTTAATGCAGGTTTTATGTGCTCTATTTGAATTTGGTTTTATTGGATTGATACGTTTGCTTCATATTTTGTGATTATATTCAATAATTCTTTGTGCGGTGCAATAATCTATAACTTCTAATATAATAATTTATGTTGTATGGTTGGAAACCGAACGTTAGGTTGGTTTTCAGGGATTGAGCATGCAACGTACAGGCAAAGAACAAAAATACTCGGCAGATATTCGCTTAATATCTACTACAAACCTTAAAGGCGAAATTACTTACGCTAACCCAGAGTTTTGCCAGGTTGCGGGGTATACCGTTGAAGAGCTTGTTGGACGCCCGCATAGTATCGTGCGTCATCCCGATATGCCTGCAGGCGCTTTTGCTGACCTATGGAATCACGCTAAAAAAGATAAGCCCTGGATGGGGCTTGTTAAAAACTGTTGCAAGAATGGCGATTATTATTGGGTTCAGGCTTACGTCACCCCGCTTTTTGATCAAGAAGGCACAAAAATTGGCTATCAGTCTGTACGAACCCGCCCTACAGATGAGCAGATTGAGCGTGCTGAAAAAGTATATGCGCGTTTATTGCAAAAACCTCGAACCGCTAAATCAAGCAGTATCTCTAATCGAATTACCTTAACAACATTCTTTTTCTGTTTAGCCATTGTGGCCACCGCTTTTTTACCCCTTGCCGATATTTGGCAAGCTGGGGTTATTGCCGGTTTAAGTTTATTGATGATATTGGCTAACCAGCGTCAATTGGTCTCTTTAAAAAGAATCAAAGATTACAGTCACGATGTTTACGATAATGCATTAGCTCAGTATGTCATGACCAGTAGTATGAACGAGGTAGGCAGTGCTGAACTCTCTAATTATATGATGCAGTCCCGACTAAGAACGGTGATAGGCAGAGTTGAGGACAGTATCGATTTATTAAGTCATTTCATGACACAAACTCACCTTTCCATACAGCAGACGACGCGTGGTATAGAGCAGCAGAACGCTGAAAGTGACATGTTAGCCAGCGCTGCTACACAGATGTCAGCTACGGCCCATGAG
>Ga0193964_1001030_pt1 | contig 12713 bp, 9 predicted proteins | sample FB_7_MG_FD_140323 | JGI IMG/M metagenome (GOLD analysis project Ga0193964, IMG submission 140323) | Microbial mat bacterial communities from the Broadkill River, Lewes, Delaware, United States - FB_7_MG | ecosystem: Environmental > Aquatic > Freshwater > River > Microbial mats | place: USA...
AAGTTTTGGCCTGCTGAAAATTATCATCAAGATTATTTAAAAAATAATCCAAATGGATACTGTCCAAATCACAGTACGGGTGTAAAGTTTGAAAAAGAAGATAAAGTATCAAAAGATACAAAAACAAATGATGATTTGATCCCTTTACAAGGTAAAGAGATAATTGTAGTAGAATCAGAAAGTTTTTGCCCATATTGTGTAAAATTTAAAAAAGAGGTTAGCTCACTTTATAATGGGACTGTGCCTATGAGAACTGCTTATGCAAAACAGCTTAAAAAGTACGATATCAAAACTAAACTTTTTGCAACTCCTACTATATTGTTTATAGAAAATGGAAAAGAGGTGATTGCTCATCGTGGATTTATGCCAAAAGAGAGTTTTTATGAAACGCTTGGTGATTTTAAACTTGGGAAAAATTCAGAAAGTTACAATGTAGCATTCAACAAAAGTACAGATGGACGCTATTGTAAACAGTATGATATATTCAAAAATACTCCCGATGGTGTATTTGTAGATAAGTTATCTGGTGATGTATTGTTTGATACAAGAGATAGATTCAATTCTAAAACTGGCTGGCTTAGTTTTTATAAATCAGTAGATGGCTCAACTATAGAAAAAGATGATTTTTCTTATGGAATGAGTAGAGTTGAAGTACTTGCAAAAAAAAGTGGTATCCACTTAGGTCATGTTTTTCCAAGAGCAGATGGTAGAAAAAGATTTTGTATCAATGCAACTGTTTTAGAGTTTATTCCAAGAGATAAGATAAAATAAATTTATATTATTTTATCTTCTATTTAAGTAGTATAAAGTTACAATAACTTTATACTATATATTGTTTGGTGATAAAAGGAACTATGATAGACAAAGTGATAATAAGAAATATTTTTAAGCTAAGTGGTACAAAGTTTACTCTATTTATAACTTTTATATTTATTACTCTTTTTTTGTTAGTATCAACTAGATATATAATACCTTCATTTGAAGAACAAATTATGCTCAATACTGTTGATGAAGCACAAAGAGTATCTACCCATTTAATCTCTGTTTATAAAAAAAATAAAAGTTTTATCCATATGGAAAGAATGAAAAATGACCTAAAAATACAAAAGATAAAATTCTTTGATCCCTCAGGTCGTATTTTGTATTCTACAAGTAAAAAAGATATTGGAACAATTAATAAAAAAGATTATTATCATAATATTGTAGCAAAAGGCAAGGTGTTTTATAAGATTGTAAAAAAAGGTAAAAATACCTTAGAAAAAGAGATTATACAAACAGATGTTGCCGAGATATATATCCCTATTCTTGAAAACAACAAATTTCAATATGCTTTTGAAATGTACTATGATATAAGTACAAAAGTGAAAAGTTTTGATGAGTTGATTCTAAAAATCAAGTTTATAAATTATTTGGTCATAGTATTGATTTTATTAAGTGTTATGCTTAGGCTTTATAGTTTGAGTAAGTTAAATATTCAAGAAAAAGAGGCTCAAGAAAAACTTTTATTATCAGAAAAAATGGCATCTATGGGTGAGATGATTGGCAATATTGCACATCAATGGAGACAGCCATTATCTGTTATTACGGTTGGGACTACAGGTATTCAAATACAAAATGAGTTAGGTACTTTAGAAAAAGATGGTATAAATAAAACTTGTGAAAGAATCAATAGAAATGCTCAATATCTATCAAAAACAATAGATGATTTTAGTAAATATATCAAAGGGGATAGAGTACTTAGCCTTTTTAATCTAAAACTACATATAGATGATGTTCTTTTACTCTTAGAATCAACTTTAAAAAATAACAGTATCAATGTAGTTTTAGATATTAAAGACAATATAGAAGTCAAAGGTTATCCAAATGAACTAACCCAATGTCTTATCAATATCTGTATGAATGCAAATGATGCTTTACTAAATCAAGATATCGAAGATAGAAATTTATTTATCTCAAGTAGTGCAAAGAAAAATTTTGTAGAGATTAAAGTAAGAGACAATGCAGGGGGAATACCTCAAGATATTATTAAAAAAATATTTGATCCATACTTTACTACAAAACACCAATCTCAAGGAACAGGACTAGGGCTTCACATGAGTTATAAACTTATAGTTGAAGGTATTGAGGGAACCTTGAATGTTCAAAATGTAGATTTTGAATATCAAGATACTAAATATACAGGGGCAGAGTTTATTATTTGTATCCCTGTATAATATTCTTTAAACAGCTAACTCTTTAGCTTTTTTAAAATCTTTCTTAAGATATGTCAATATCTGACATATCTATCTTTATAATAAGTTTATATAGTCTATAATACAAAAAACAAACAAGGAGCTTACATGGTACTATCTTTTGGAGCTAGAAATGTATTCTCATTTAAAGAGGGATTTGAGGTAAATTTATCATTGGACAAAAATTGTCCAAGCGAAATATCTCATAATAAATCATTTGCAACTGTTATGGCTCTGAAAGGTGCAAATGCATCTGGAAAAACAAGTGTGTTAAAAACTTTAGCTTTTTTATTTGATTTTGGAAAACGTTCTTTTAATTACCTAAAAGAAGATGAGATTCCGTTTGATTCTTATTTTGGAAATAAAAATCCATCCGATATGTATGTAGTATTTTCTGATGGTAACGATATTTTTAAATATGAATTGGAAGTAACAACTGAAAAGGTTTTAAGTGAGTCAATATATAAAAATGATGCTTTAATAATTGAACGTAAAGCTAATGAATTTACGTATATAGATGAAAAATATCAAGATATAAAAATCATTAAATTAAAAGATAAATCTTCATTAATAAGTACAGCTGCTCAATATGAAGTTGAAAGTTTTCTTGAAGTTTTTTCATTTTTTGTAAGGAATCTATCCAATGTAGATTTTTTTGGATTGAGAGATGAATTTATTAATTATGAGAATGCAAGTAAAAACTATTATGAGAATTCCAATTTATTTGAATTTGCAAAATATGTTATTACAAATTCAGATACAGGTATTATTGATATCCTTATAAAAGAACATGAAAATATAGAAAAAAAAGAAAAAGAATATATTCCTTTTTTTAAATATCTAATAGATGGAAAAGAAGAGTATTTGACTTATCTTGAGCAGTCAAGTGGAGTAAAATCATTATATGCTCAATTATTGGCATATCAACTTATGTTATCTTCTGGAGGGATATTAATATTAGATGAATTTGACATTAATCTTCATCCCGATTTATTACCAATACTTATAGACTTTTTTGATGACCCTGAGAAAAATGTAAATGATGCTCAATTAATATTTACAACACATAATGCAGAGATTATGGAAAAATTAAAAAAATATAGAACTGTTCTAGTTAATAAAGAAGACAATGAAAGTTTTCTTTATCGAATGGATGAACTCAATGGAGAAGTCCTAAGAAATGACAGACCACTCACACCGATTTATAACTCAGGAAGAATAGGGGGAAAACCTAAACCAACATTATGAAAAAGAATAAATATGGAAACTCCCGATCGTTAAATAAAAAAGAAGAAGTCAAAAAAATGACTTCTATTGTAAGTGATACTGATTTGTTATCAAAAAGGTGTAAATTTAACTTTCATTATTTTACTGTACAAGATGCGGGTCAAAATTTTTCAGAATGGAATCACTTAGAATTAATTAATCTAATGGAGAAAATGAAAACTTTCTCTGAAATTCACTACATTATTGGTCAAGTCAAAATCTAGGTAGTTCTATAGGTCATAGGTTAGAAATATATGATAGTTTTCCTCCTGAAGTGAATACAGATTTTATAGAACCTCTCCATATTCCAATTGAAGCACGTTGGGCTAGATTCAGACTTCAAAATAAAGTAAGAGTTATTGGTTTTATACTGGAAGAAAAATATCATAATGATGCCCATCCAAAAACTAGTTTTCTATTTGATACAAATACATTCTATGTTGTTTTTCTTGATAGGGATCATACTTTTTGGAAAAGTGAGAAAGCTTAAACAGCTAACTCTTTAGCTTTTTTAAAATCTTTTTTTCCTGTACCCAACTTTGGAATCTCTTTGATGATTTTTATCTCACTTGGTATCATGAGGTTATTATCAAATGATTCTATCATTTTAGTTTTTAGATTAGATACAAACTCATCGTTAGTATTTGAAATAAGCAGAACTATTTTTTCCCCTTTTTTTTCATCTGGAATATTAGTCGCAATATAGTCAATATTGCTATTCTCATCTAAGTTTATCACTTTTGAAATTTTATCTTCAACACTAGTTAAACTTATCATCTCACCACCAAGTTTTGCAAATCTTGAGTATCTATCTACTATAGTTAAGAATCCATCACTATCAACTTTTCCTTTGTCTCCTGTGATGTAGTATGTTTTACCATCTATTACTTTTAAGACTTCATTTGTTTTTGTACTATCTTTTAAGTATGACTTCATAACTTGGATACCACATATAAGTATCATCCCCTCTTGTGAAGTTTCAAGTTCTTCAAATGTTTCAGGGTCTACAATCTTTACTGTCGTTCCAGGTAGTGCCATCCCTATAGTTCCTTTTTTGTTTCCTGTTTGTAGAGTATAGTCTGGTGTTAGAACGTTTGGTATATTACAAGTGGCTACTGGTGAAGTTTCTGTTGTTCCATATCCCTCATAGATATCTTTTCCAAATTTCTTTTTAAAATCATCTTTTACATCAGTACGTAGTTTTTCTGCTCCTGCAATTGTGAGACGCAAGCTATCAAACATCAGAGAATTTACTTTTCTATTTTTTGTATAGAGTCTAAAAAATGTTGAAGTTCCACACATGATTGTAGCTTTGTATTTAAATATAAGTTTTCCCAAACCCAATCCATCTGTAGGATCAGGATGAGCCACACAAGGTATACCCTCAATTAGAGGTAAAAATGTGGTTACTACTATACCAAAAGCATGAAATAATGGAAGTGAACCTACTATTGTATCTCCATCATTAGCATTGAGTATTCCAGCTATTTGTTGAGAATTTCCAAGGATATTATCTCCACTAAGTTCCACCCCTTTAGGTGTCCCCTCGCTTCCTGAGGAAAATAATATAAGAGCTGTATCTTCTTTCTTTACTTTTTTGACATGAATTGCTTTTAGGATAAAACTTGGGATAAATTTCACGCTAAGAAGAGTAAGGAGACCATCAAGTTTTGATATCTTTGGTTTCAAGTCTTCTACATAAATCACATCAGCTAATGTAAGTAACTCTTCTACATCTATACCTTTACCTTGAAGTTTTTGTACAAACTTTTTAGAAGTTACGATACTTTGTATATTGGCTTTTTCTAGAGCCATTTTAAGTGAGTTGATCTCTGATGTGTAGTTTAGATTTACAGCAGTTTTTCCCATCATTAAAATAGATGTATTTATAAACGCTCCTGCTGAAGTTGAGGGTAAAAGCAATCCTACGTTTTGCCCTTGTATCTGTTTTTGTAATAAATTTTTAAATAAAATTGATACAGTCAAAAATTTATTTCCACTTAGTTCAAGACCTGTTGAGTCTGCAAATATCATATTGTTTGATACCTCTTTTAGTCTATCAAAAATAGTTTCACTAAGAGTACCAAGTGCTTTTATATGTTCTTGCCAAGAGTAAGTTGATAGATTTATCACTTCATTCTTTACACTCACTATATTTGCATCTTCTTTTTTCATTGGAGTTGAAAAAGATACCGTTACACTATTTGTTCTATATGATTTTTTAAATTTCTCATTCGCTCTAGAAAACATAGACTCCCAAAGTCCACGGATATAAAAAGATACCACTTCAACATCACTTGTTGTAAACTCAAGTATCTTTTCAAATCCTCTTTTAAACTCTCCTAAGTGACCATTTCTTGTGATTCCACCCTCTGGAAATAGTACTACTATATTCCCCTCATCTAGCTCTTTTGCAATAGTTTGCATAGTAGATTTACTAGAAGCTCCAGATATAGGAATAGCATTAAAAAGTTTTAAAAGCCAGTTTAGGTACCACTTATCATAGATAGGTTTATGCATCACAAACTTTACCTCTCTTGGAACTGACATAAGTATCACAGCCCAGTCTATCCACGATACATGATTACCAAGTAACAATACTCCTCCTTGTGAGGGTATATTTTTGACACCATTTACTTCAAGCTTGTATTTAAGTCCAACAATAAGTTTTAAAAATATCAAAATCAAAGATTGTGGTAGTTTATAAATTGTATAAATAGTTCCTATAAAAGTAATAGTAACAATAAGATATATTGTATTTAAAGGATCAAGACTATAAAAAGAAACAATAGTAGTCATACTAAGGATTAAAAACATTGCAACAGAATGAAACCAATTGTTCCCTGCAAGTATTGTTCCTAGATTTTTTTTAGAAGCATTGAACTGAATAAGTGAATTAAGAGGAACTACAAACATACCTCCAAATATTCCAAAAAATAAAAAAGACAATGCTAAAGTAAATGGTGTTTGAACTATAGTAGAAATATACAGCATACAAAGCATCCCTAAAGAAGCAAGAGGAATGGTTCCTACTTCAATATAGTGTTTTGATAGTCTTGAATAAAATGTAGACCCAATTGCTATTCCTATTCCTGAAGCTGCTAAAACTCCATTGATAACAAATACATCAGTTACATCTAAATACTGTTTTGCATAAGAGGGAAATACAGCCATAATCCCTTGTGAAATTCCCCAAAATACTGATAGTCCAATAACAGATAAAAATATAACATTGTTTGAAAATATCACTTTTATATTTTGTACTAAAAGTTTTCCTTGAAGAAGTTCTTGTTTGTTGATACTCAATGCTTCATCTTTTGTATATTGATTTTTGATTTTTTTAAGTATAAAGACAGATACAATCATCTCCAAAAGTGCAACTGGTACTATATAATATGTAAGGGGAAGAATAGCATCTAGAAGTGTCTCTTTTGTTGTAAGTAGTTCAAGATTATTTGAGATATAAAAGCTCTCAAATATAAATGATGTGATACCTATTGAAAATAAAATTGCGATTATTGAAGTTGATTGGATCGCGGCATTTCCCTTTGAAAGATTATCTTTTCCATATATATCAATGATGAGACCAAATTTTGCAGGTGAGTAAATAGCACTTTGAATAGCAAGTAAAAATAGTGTAAACATTACAAAATAAAAGTTACCAGTAACATAAGCAAATACCATAAGTACTGATAAAGAAAAAGAGGAAATTGCTCCATAAACTAAAATATCTTTTTTATTATACTTATCAGAGATATAACCACTAAGAGTAAAGAGCAATAAAAAAGGGATGATAATCAAACCATTGATAATTGATATCCAAATAACCTGATCACTTCCATCAAAGATTTTAAATGCAATATTTTGCAATAATACTTTGTGTGAAACATCAACGATAACATTACAAAAAACAACAAATAAAAATGCCATTTTAATAGTCAAAATCTTTTTCATATTAATCCTTTAAATTCTTAATAGGTTTTTTCAATTTATCACTTTTATTATTATAGAACAAAAGAGACAAAAAGGGAAGTGTTTTATCTTAGTTGTCTTTCTTGAACTCAGCAATAGTATGTTGATTGAAAATAAAAGGTTTAAGACGATTTAAAATATCAAGTATAAGAATTTCTGGTAATGTTCCTATTTTATCTAGTACTTTATCACTTAGTTTTTTCTCTAGTTTTGCTAGTTTTTTAGCTGTTTTTATATATTGTGTTATGAGTTCTATTGAAATATCATACTCCAATAATTGATGAAATGTTTTTATCACTTCAACTTCTGTTTTAAAATATATCTCTTTGTCGTCTATTAGATTTATTTGTATAGCTTTTTCTAAATTGTAGTTTATTAACTCATTTTTAGAAATAGGATTTTTTATCTCATTTGAAAGCATTTGAACTGACTGAATTATGAGTTCTGCTCTATTGTTAAAATTGATATGATAATAATCAAACAGTTCTTTTATATAATCTATAGAAAAACTATGATTATCTTTGAAGTATTTGATGAGGTTTAAAACTGTGATTGTAATCTCTGGATAGTATTTCATATTTTTTGAAGTACTTAGAGTATTTGGGAGTAACCCTTTTTTATAATAAAAAGAGATAGTATGATTGCTTAGTTGACTTAAGTTTACCAATTCAGACATTTTGTAATAGTTTTTTTCTTCTATAGTTTTCATCATTTTTCCTAATTAAGAGTTAAGAGTTGAACTCTTTACTTTTGAAAGTATAGAGGATTTTTAAAAAAAAGTCAAGAGCAGAACTCTTTACTTTTAATAAAATAAGTATTGGTTATAATTAAATTTATAAATTAAACCACTATTACTAATAAATTAAATAAATATTTACTTAACTTTAGGTACTCTTTTGTGTCTAAAGATTTAAGGAAAAGGGAAGAAATGAGAAAAGTACTTACGACCAGTAGTTTATTGATGCTAGCATTATTAACAACAGGATGTATGAAAAATGAGAACCTAAACGTAGGAAGCTATTCTCAAAAGATTAAAGAAAAAGCGATCATTCCAGCTGTTTGTAAAACTCAATACGAATCAGTTATGCCAACTGTTGCAGTTGTTGACTTTACAAATAATTCAACATTTGGTAAAGCATCAATCAATACTATTAAAAGAAAGAAAAATAGTGCCGCAGTAGTTGGTGTAGGTATTGGAGCAAATGGTTTAATTGCAGGTGGTGCAAGTGCATCAAAATCAAATATGACAAATACAAAAAGAAAAATAGATGCGAAAATCTCGGAATCTGTTGTATCTTTGGTAGAAAATCAAATTGTATCAAATGGTGGAGCAAAAATCTTCACTAGAAAAGATATGGACAAAATTGATGCAGAATTAAAATTCCAAGATAGTGGACTTTTAGATCCAAATACTGTAGTAGAATTTGGAAAAACTTCAGGTGTAAGATATATCATAACTGGTTCTATTGACAATATATCTCAAGAGTATAGAGGCAATGCAGACGCTGCAAATACAGCAAAAGATGCTACAAAAAGTTCAGATAACAAAACTGCTAAAATGTTAACGTCAATGCTTTCAATAGCCGCAGATTTAACTGATGGTATGATTGTAAAAACAGCTTTAACTGTAAGAGTTCTTGATGTTCAAAGTGGTAAAGTGGTATTAAGTAAAACACTTGAGGGTGATAAAAATATTGGTAAAATAAAAGAACCAACTTATGATCAAATAATAGGTGGAGTTAAATTAGCTATAAGTGAATCACTTGTAGATATCAATAAAGAGTTTGCTAACTATTTTTCAGTACAAGGATATGTAACTCAAGTACGTAAAAATGCAGATGATGTTATAGTACAAGTAAATATTGGTGATAAATATAAAGTAAAAGAGAATCAAATATTTGATGTATATGTTTTTGAGGAAAATGAAGACCCTATGACTGGGAAAATCACTTGCGATAGAATCAAAACATCAACAAGACTAAAAGCATCAAATCAAATAACAAGTACGCATACTTGGACAACTGTAGATTCTGATGTAAAAGATATAAAACTTTTACAACTTGTAAGAAAATCGCATGAGGTAGATAGTGGTTTTAATTTTCCTAAATTTTAATATTTAGGAAAATTATATTTATCGCAATTTAAAATTTAATTCAATATAATAAATAAAACAAATAAGGATACAAAATGAAAAAAATGATTTTAAAAACTGCATCGGTTGCAGTATTGGCATCGATGATGTTTACAGGGTGTAATCAAGCACCTATGGCAGAAAAGCCAGACTTTTCTTGTAAACAAAATGGACAGTTAGCTCCTGAATGGACTTGTAATCCTTATATGGAAGGTTCTATTGTTGCTCTTGGTATTGCTCAAAGAAATGCTGGCAATGACCAATCTATGCAAAGAGCAGAAGCTATGGCTGAGGGTAGAGATGCTTTAGCTACTCAAGTAAGTACAAAAGTAAGTACAATGATGAAGTCGTTTAAAGAAACTACAGGTTCTGGAGATGCTTCAACATTTGACAAATCTGTATCTAAAGTTTCTAAGCAACTTGCTAGTCAAACTTTAAGTGGTAGTAGAGGAGTAAAAACTTGGAAAGATAATGCTGGAACTATGTATATCTTAGTTGGTCTAAGTACAGAGCCAGTTAAATCTGCTGTTGAAGGTGCTGTTAAAACATCATTCAAAAACGATAAAGCGATGTATCAAAAATTTCTTAATGCAAAAGCTCAAGGTGAACTTGATGCAGAGTTAGAAAAAGCAGGTATGTAAGAATAGTTTATTCTTGCTAGTTTGGCATCAACAAAGTTATGTAATATTGTTGTTGATATAGAGTTGATGAAATAAGAAAAACTGTAAAAGTATTGTATTTAAGAAACGTGCACTTCTAAAATATGAGCTTATTATAGTTTGTACTTATTTTTTAAAAGCAGGGTTTTCCCTGCTTTTTTAATTTAGATATATTTATAATTGGGGAAAAGATGTTTAAAAAAAGTTTATTAGTTGTTAGTGTTATGTTATTTACAGGTTGTGCAGTAAACAATAATACAACAGTGACAAAAGAAATCGAACCAAAATGGTTAAATAATCCATATTATAAAAATGATAAAATAGCCGCTATTGGATGTGCAAAGATTCACTTTAGAGGTGAAGAAGCGCAAAAAGATTTGGCAATATCACGTGCAATTGATAGAATTGCAACGCAACACAAAGTAACAGTTGACAATGTAACTTTACGAAAAAGAATAATAAGTAATATGGGAAAATCATCAAGCTCTAACTCTTCATCTCTTCACACAGTTGATAAGTTAACAATTAGTACAAAAGTAAATGATGTATTTAAAAAATCAAATGGAGATATATGCGCATGGGTAGTTCAAAAATAAAAAATCTGTTGTTTGCAACATTGCTATTTAGTGTAAATGGTTTTGCATTAGATTTTGAAGAGTTTCAAAAACAACAACAAACAAGTTATCAAACATACAAAGTAAGTATAGATGATCAGTTTAAGCAGTATAAAAAAGCTCATCATGAAGCGATGAAAGAGTTCTCTTTGGAGCTAGCAAAAAAATGGCCAGATGCAAAACCAGAAGTGACCACTTCACATAAGTGGGTTGAGTACAGCAAAGATTTAAATAGTAAAAAATCAATCGATTTTGAAAAAAAAGAGATAAATCTTGAAGTGATAGCTTCTAGTGAAAAAGAGGCAAAAGAAAAGATTGCCAAGATGTTTGAGAATGTTCTTACAAAAGATGTAAAAGATGCATATAAAGATGATATCTTGGAACAAAAAATATCAAAAAAGTTAAAAAAAGCAAGACAACCAATCAAATCAAATCAAAAATTAATTGCAGATATTATCTCAAAACAAGAGAAATATGAACTCAAAAGAAAAATTGAAAAACAAAAACTCATAGTAGTAAAACATAAAGATAAGTTTATTTTTAAAGCAAATGTAAAACTACCATCAGGTGCTATTTTAAAAAAAGCCAAACAATTTAAAAGTAAGGTTTTACATCATTCAAGAGTGCAACAAGTACCTGCTGAACTTGTATATGCAATCATGCATAGTGAGAGTTCGTTTAATCCAATGGCTAGGTCTCATATACCTGCATTTGGTTTGATGCAAATTGTTCCAAGAAGTGCGGGAGTTGATTCGTATCAGTATTTATACAATAAAAAAAGAATATTAAGTTCATCATATTTATATAACTCAGAAAATAATATAAAAATTGGTAGTGCGTATCTTCATATTTTATACTATAGGTATCTAAAGAAAATAAAAAACCCTCAGAGTAGATTGTATTGTACTATTGCTGCTTATAATACAGGAGCAGGAAATGTTGCCCGTACATTTATAGGTAGTACAAATATAAATAAAGCAGCCCAAACTATAAACAGTATGAGTCCTGATGCAGTGCTTAAAACATTGATGAGAAAGTTACCTTATAATGAAACAAAAAAATATCTAAAAAAAGTTAATGATAGAGTTTCTGCTTATAATAAACTTTTAAAAACAACAATATAAAAGGGAAATATTATGTTTAGAAATACTTTACTATTTTTATGCTTGATTAGTTTTCTTGGTGCAAATGAATATCAAGAGTGGTTAAAAGCTCAAAGTAAACAATATACCCAATATAAAAAAACTATGGATGAAGAGTTTTCTGATATGTTAAAAAAAGATTGGGAAGCTTTCAAAGCTATGAGTAACCCAACTCCATATAAAAAGCCAAAACCAGTGGCGTTGCCAAAAGTAAAAAAAGAAGTAAAAGTATCAAAAAAAGAGATAAAAAATTCTCCTATTGTGAAACTAAAACCAATCATTAAAAAACCAATCCTAAAAAAAGAGATACAAAAACCTACAATAAAAAAGCCAGTTCCTAAACAAATAGTGCACAAGTCAATTGTGAAAAAACCAAATACTACTGTATTTGTACCTCCAGTAAAATTAGATAAACCAAAAATTCTTAAGAACTTTAAAAGAGTAAAGTTTGATTTTTATTCATCTGCTGTAAGTATACAGTATGATATAAAAAGTGCATTTTATCTAGGAAAGATAAACAAAAGAGTTATAGCTAAGTATTGGGATATCATGAGTCAAACACAGTACAAAAAACTTGTATCTCAAATAAATAAGATAAGTGACAACCTAAATTTAAATGATTGGGCAAAATATCAACTGATTCATAAACTAGGAAATAAAATCTATCATGATGAAAATATAGCAAATCTTTTCACATG
>Ga0193964_1001031_pt1 | contig 12702 bp, 10 predicted proteins | sample FB_7_MG_FD_140323 | JGI IMG/M metagenome (GOLD analysis project Ga0193964, IMG submission 140323) | Microbial mat bacterial communities from the Broadkill River, Lewes, Delaware, United States - FB_7_MG | ecosystem: Environmental > Aquatic > Freshwater > River > Microbial mats | place: USA...
CTATAGTTGGAAATTTGGAATTCCTAATGGTTCAAGATACACATTTAACTGAAGTAGCTAAGATGGCAGATGTTGTCTTACCAGCGGCAACTATGAGTGAATCAAATGGAACTATTACATCATGTGATAGAAAAATCCAAGTTGTAAATGGTGCTGTTAAATCTAAATTAGGCATGGAAAACTGGGAAATTGTTAGAGATATGATTAATGTATTTTCAACAAATATAGATGTTAATTCATCACAGGAAATATTAGAGAAAATGTCTAAAGCTATCCCAGAATATACAGGAATTATGTCTAAATTAGGTGAAGATATATATTGGCCAGTAAAACAAGACAGAGTATTGTATACTGATGGATATAGAACAGAAGATGGCAATGCTAACTTATGTGTAGCTGAAGGCGGGGAAAAAATAGTAGCTTTTAAGAACACTTACACATTGACAAAAAGAATGTTTACTGACTTAAAATAAATTATAATTATTGGATTGCAGTTGCGTTTGTGACTGCAATCTTTTTTTTATTACATGTTTAGGTAGGTAATATCAGAAATGGAGGAATTATGTTAAATATAGGATGTCATTTATCTGTAAAAGATGGATATAAGAAAATGGGAGAAACTATAATTCAATTAGGTGGCAATACTTTTCAATTTTTCACAAGAAATCCTAGAGGCGGAAAGGCTAAAAAAATTGATTTAGAAGATATTGAAAAATTAAAAGAAATAATGAATAAAAATAATTTTGGCAAAATATTAGCACATGCTCCATATACAATGAATTTATGTTCAAAAGATAGTAAATTAAGAGAATATGCTAAGGAAATGATGTTAGATGACATAGCTAGAATGGAACTAATTCCTAATAATTATTATAATATTCATCCTGGAAATCATGTAAAACAGGGGATAGAAATAGGTATAGAACTTATTGCAAAAAATTTAAATGAAGTAATAAAAGAAAATCAAACAACTACAGTTTTACTAGAAACGATGGCTGGGAAAGGTACAGAAATAGGTAGTTCTTTTGAAGAAATAAAATCAATAATAGATAAAATTGAAATTAAAGATAAAGTTGGTGTATGTTTAGATACTTGTCATGTTTTTGATGCAGGGTATGATATTGCAGGAAATTTAGATGGGATTTTGGATGAGTTTGATAAGATTATTGGGCTCAATAAACTAAAGGCTATACATTTAAATGATAGTAAAAATCCTATTGGAAGTCATAAAGATAGGCATGAAAAAATAGGACTTGGCAGTATTGGAGAAGATAATATTTTAAAGATTATTAATAATGCTAGGCTTAAAGGCATACCATTTTTTTTAGAAACTCCAAATGATTTAGATGGTTATAAAATGGAAATCGAATGGCTTAAAAATGGATATATAAAATAATCACATAATTTGAACGCAATTGTTATATAATCTTTAGTAAAGGAAGTGATTTTATGCCATACGGTTATTTTATGTGGGATCCAACTTTTATTATTTTAATCCCAGTAATTATTTTAACAATTTATGCCCAAAGCAAAGTTAAAAAGACGGTAAATCAATATATGAAGATATCTAATATAAGAAATTATACTGGTGAGCAGATTGCAAGGTTAATGCTCAATAGAAATGGACTTAACAATATTCCAATTGAAATTGCAAATGGAAAATTAGGAGATCATTATGATCCAGTAAATAGAGTTTTAAGGTTGTCGTATGATGTTTTTCAAGGAAAATCTATAGCATCTGCAAGTATAGCAGCTCATGAAGTGGGACATGCAATTCAGCATTCGGAAGGATATGCGCCATTAGCACTTAGAAAAATAACTTTTCCGGTTGCAAGATTTGGTTCTTCTGCAGCATGGATTTTTATATTGGTAGGATTAATTATGCCTAGTTTTTACTTTTTATTAGATATTGGAATAATATTATTTGCAGCCGGAGTAGTGTTTCAAATAATAACACTTCCAGTTGAGTTTAATGCAAGTAAGAGAGGTCTTATGATGTTATCTCAAGATGGCTATTTGTATGATAGTGAAATGGAAGGTGCAAGGAAAGTGTTAAATGCGGCGGCACTTACTTATGTTGCGGCTATGGCGGCTGGTTTAGCACAATTAATTAGATTATTAATAATTAGAGGAAATAGAAGATAAAAAATTATGATATAGTGTAATTGGAGGTGTATTATGGAAATAAAAAGATTTGAAGGAACAGGACGAATGAGTAGGGCTGTAATTTATAATAAAACTGTTTATTTATGTGGTCAAACTTCAGGAGCGGAAGATAAGGATATAAAAATTCAAACAAAAGAAACTTTAGATAAAGTTGAGGAATTACTTCTTAAATATGGTTCAGATAAAAAACATATTTTATCTTGTACACTCTATATTAAAGATATGTCATTGTTTGAAGATATGAATGAAGTTTGGGACAAATGGGTTGAAGATGGATTTGAACCTGCAAGAGCATGTGTTCAAGCTAAAATGGCAAGAGAGTGTATTTTATTTGAAATATCAGTAGTTGCGGCTCAAAAATAAATATTAGAAGATGGAAGTGGTTAAATTAATCACTTCCATCTTAAATTTTAGCTTGAGATAAGCCATTTTGGGTAAATATTAATATCTGTTTTATGAAAGGAGATATTATGGAAGTTTTTGTTGCAAGGCAGCCAATATTAGATAAAAGTAATAATGTTTATGCATATGAATTATTATATAGAGATAGTGAAAAAAATTTCTTTGATCAAAGCATTACTTCAAATGTAGCTACTTCTATTTTACTTATGAATAGTTACTATACATTTGGGATAGATAAACTTGCTCATGGAGCAAAAACATTTATTAATTTTGGAAAATATTTAATTAAATCTGAAATACCTATGTTATTAGATTCAGAAACAGTTGTAGTTGAATTATTAGAAGACATAGAACCTGATTCTTTATTTATTGAAAAAATTGAAAAACTAAAAACTAATGGGTATACAATTGCGATGGATGATTATATAAAAGGATATAAGTATCCAAAGTTAGTCCAATTATGTGATATTATTAAGGTTGATTTTTTTGAAAACACAAAAGACGAAATTAAGGATATAGTTAAAATTTGGAGTAAACATAATAAAATTTTATTAGCTGAAAAAGTTGAAACACAAGAAATGTTTGAATGGGCAAAAAGCATTGGATTCGAATTATTTCAAGGATATTATTTTAGTAAGCCTACTGTAATAAAGGGAAGAGGCATGCAGGCTTGCTCATATAAATATGTACAAGTAATGCAAGCGTTAAATGAAAAAGAACCTGATTTTAAAAAAATAGCATCGCTAATAGAAAAAGATGTAACCTTAACTTATCAATTGCTTAAATTGGTTAATTTAAAGTTTACAGATGAGGGAAAAGTTGTTTCAGTTCAGCATGGATTAAGTGTTTTAGGGATAAAAGCATTTGAAAAATGGTTTAGTCTAGCGATGATTCAAAACTTAGGAACCTCAAAACCATCTGAAATTGTTAAAATGTCGATGATTAGGGCTAGAATGTTAGAGTTAATTGCAATGAAAGAAAATAAAACATGTGAAATTAGCCAAATGACATTGATTGGATTATTGTCTATGATAGATGTTTTGCTTGAAAGACCTATGGAAGAAATATTAGAAGAATTACCAATAAATAAAGATGTAAAAGATGCATTACTCTTAAAAGAAGGTAAATATTTTGATATTTATTCATTAGTTTTGTTTTTTGAAAAAGGTAAATTTTTAAATGCAGAGCAATGTAAGGAAAAATTTAAAATAGACTGCAGAGAAATAGCTAATTATTATATAGATGCAGTTAGTTGGACAGAGAATTTATATAAAGATATGTATAGTATATAAAACGTATTAAAAATTGTAAGTACTAATGTTAAGTTATTAGCACTTGCAATTTTTTTGTGTAAAAATATTTTTATAGTTTTTGATTATATTGTAACTATTTAGAAATAGGAATAAAATAAAGGGGGTACATAAAATAATTAGGAGGCGAGTATATGTCATATAGTCCAACATTGGGAAGTTCTATAACTAACACTAAAATGAGAACACCTAATAATATTTCAGATCTTTCGGGGATGTGTGCACTTTGTTCTGCCAATTGTATTGGATATTGTGAAATTGGATTATCTGCTGTTAGAGGGGCAGAAGCAATATATCCTTATAGAACCGATCAAAATCAATTTGCATCTGAAAAAAAATATCCATTAGATTTTTCAAGTTTAAATATTAATGGAAGTGTTTTTGGAGCAAAGGGATGTATAAAAGATTCCAATGAAGCAACTTTTCCATTAGTAAATATTGAGACAGAATTTGGATTAGAAAATAAAGTTAAGTTAAAAGCACCAATAATTTTGCCTGCAATAGCAAAACTTAATTGGGAAGATTATTATGGTGGAGCTGCTTTATCTGGAATTGCTGTAGTTATAGGCGAAGATGTAATATCAAAAGACAAAAACTTAGTGCTTGAAAATGGGAAAGTTAAAAAGGCGCCACTTATTGAAGAGATGATTTTGTCTTATAGAAAATATCAAGATGGTTATGGAGATATAGTTTTACAAGCAAATTATGATGATGAAGAATTGGGTGTATTAGATTATGCTATAAATGAATTAGGTGTTGAGTCTGTAGAATTGAAATTTGGACAAGCTGCAAAAGGAATTCAAGGAATGGGACCAGTAAAGACTTTAGAAGATGCGATAAAATTTAAAAAAAGAGGGTATATTGTTTATCCAAATCCATTAGATAAAGAGGTTGTAGAAAAATATAACAATGGAATGGGACCTGTATTTGAAAAAATAGGCAAATTGCCTATGTGGGAAGAAGATGAATTAAAAACTAGAATAGCTAGATTGCGAGAAATGGGAGCAAAAAGAATTTGTTTTAAAACAGGACCATTTGATCCAAAAGACCTTAATAGAATGATTAAAATAGCAATAGATAATAAAATAGATTTAATAACATTTGATGGTGCTGGAGGAGGTTCAGGAAATAGTCCAACAAAAATGATGAATGAATGGGGTATTCCAACCTTAGAATTAGAAAGTATAGTATATAAAATAATTAGAGCATATAAAAATAAAGGTTGTTTAGTTCCACAGATTGCTATTGCTGGTGGATTTGTTATGGAAGATCAAGTTTTTAAAGGTTTAGCATTAGGTGCTCCATTTATTAATTTAGTTGCAATTGGTAGAGCTGCAATGACAGCTGCATTAGTTGGAAAACAAATAGGAGAGTGCGTTTTAAATAATGAAATACCAAAGGAATATAAAAGATTTGGAAATGATTTGGATTTAATTTTTGCAGATAGGCATTTGTTAAAACAAAAATATTCAAATTATAAAGAAATATCACTTGGTGCAGTAGGTTTATTTTCATACATCAATAGATTATCTGTAGGATTAAAGCAGCTAATGGCATTAAATAGAAAATTTAATTTAGAAAGTATTGAAAGAGAGGACATAGTTCCGCTTACGGAATATTGCAAAAAAGTTACTGGTTTAGATACTTATTCAGATAGAGTAGAAAAAATTATTAGTGAAATTTAGCTAAATATTATTTATTATTAATATAAAGGGACTGTAGAAAAATCTACAGTCTTTTTATATGGACAAATTAAAACTTTGGTGGACAAAAAAGGACAATGATGATAAACTTAGTACAGGAGGAGATTATGGAAAATTATTATACGATTGATAAGCTAGCTAAAAAAATGCAGGTGCATGAAAAGACAATTAGAAGGTATATATATGGTGGGAAGATTGAAGCAATAAAAGTAGGAGGACAGTGGAGAATCAGTGAGGAAGCTGTAAATAATTATTATAAACGATCAAAAAATTGCTGTAATAGTGATGAAAAAATAAGTTCAAATGATTTTTGTGTATTTATGGATGGGCAGAATATTTTAAATGAAGGAAATGTTCAATTTTGTACGATTATAGATTATTATGAAGAGTCAAAAGATAAAATAACAGAGGCTATTAACTGTATAACTAAAATAATTGTTGATAGTAATGATAATAAAAAATATAGATTTGAATACACTTTTGATGAAGTAGATCAAAAAGCAAGATTTGTTTTATGGGGAGATTCAATATTTATTGAAAAAGTTTCAAGGAAAATAAGAGAATTTGAAGAATAGGAGGCATATATGATTAATGAAAAGTATATTATAGATGGTATGCATTGCGTTGCATGTGCAGCAAATATAGAGAGAGTATTAAATAAAAGTGAGGGGGTAAAGAAAGCAGTAGTAAATTTTAATGATTCAAAATTACTTTTGGAATATAATGAAAATATTATTTCAAAGGAAAGTATTTTTAAGTTAGTTAATAATATAGGATTTAAGTTAAAAGAAGATAAAAAATTAAGAGAAATAAAAATTAGTTTTGATCTAAAAGAAGAAAAAATTAGCCAGGTAAATAATCTTATTAATATTGAGGGAATTGAGAATATTGAAATAGGTAATGAATATTCTATTATTATTTATAACAATAATATTTTAAGATTATCTGAAATTAAAAAGCATTTATTAGATTTAGAAGTTCAATATATAAAAGATGATAATAAAAATAGTAAATTAAAAAATGAAGATAATTATGGAAGAGTAATGTGGAATAAATTTAAAATAGTTTTGATTTTTACAATTCCACTTTTATATATTTCAATGGGACCAATGTTAGGTATGTATTTACCAGAATTTCTAAGCCCTAAAATTAGTCCTTTCAACTATGCAATTTCTCAAATTTTATTGATAATACCAATAGTTATAGTAGGATTTGATTTTTATACTAGAGGATTTAAACTTTTATTTAAAAGAGTTCCAAATATGGATTCATTAATTGCAATTGGAACGACATCGGCTATTATTTATGGATTAATAGCTACTTATAATATATATATAGGAAATATAGAGTATGTAGATAATTTATATATAGAATCTGCTGGAACAATATTAACACTTATTTTTTTAGGAAAAGCATTAGAAGAAAGGGCTAAGAAAAATGCCTCAACTGCCATAAAAAAACTAATGGAATTACAGCCAAGTGAAGCATTTGTTGTAATAGGAGATTCATTGATATTAATGGATATTGATGAAGTTGATATTGGAGATGTAGTTTTAGTTAAAGCTGGAGATAGAATACCTATTGATGGAGAAATAATAGAAGGGTATAGCTGGGTTGATGAATCTATGATTAGCGGAGAAAGTATACCAATTGAAAAAAATATTGGAAGTTTAGTTGTAGGTGGTAGTGTAAATAAAAGCGGAATTATAAAGGTTAAAACTAAAACAGTGGGTAAAGATACTGTTTTAAGCAAAATAATTAAGTTAATAGAAGACGCTCAATTACAAAAAGCCCCTATATCAAAAATAGCTGATAAAGTTGCTGGATATTTTGTGCCAATAGTAATGTTAATTTCATTTGTGACATTTGTAATATGGTTAATAGCGACAAAAGATTTTTCTATGGCAATAAAGACTATGGTATCAGTCCTTATTATAGCCTGTCCATGTGCATTAGGTCTTGCAACTCCAACTGCAATTATGGTTGGAACTGGCAAAGGTGCAGAAGAAGGAATACTAATTAAAAATGGCGAAGCTTTAGAAAATGCCTATAAAACAGATATATTGATATTAGATAAAACAGGTACAATTACGGAAGGAAAACCTGTTGTTACGGATCTATTTTCAAACAAATATGAAACTAAAGAATTATTAAGATATATTGCATCTTTAGAAAAGTATTCTGAACATGTCTTAGGAGAAGCTATAGTTAATAAGGCAGAGGAAGAAAATATTAAATTAAGCGAAGTTAAAAATCTTAAAATTTTACCAGGAAAAGGAATAGTAGGAGAGGTTGAAAAGGTAATTGTTTCAATTGGTAATGAAAAAATGATGAAGCATCTTGGTATAACAAATAGCGATATTGATTTAGCGAATAAATATTCTAAAGAAGGTAAAACACCTATGTATATTGCAATGGATAATAAATTTATTGGAATAGTAGCAGTTTCAGATACTATAAAGAGTACAAGTAAAGATACAATTTTAAAAATTAGAGATGCTGGATTGGAAGTTTTAATGATAACAGGAGATAATGAAAGAACTGCAAAAGCAATTGCTAAACAAGTTGGGATTAAAAATATTATATCTGATGTTTTACCAAGTGAGAAAGTAGATAAAGTTAAAGAATATCAGAGTAAAGGATTTAATGTGTGTATGGTTGGAGATGGTATAAATGACGCACCTGCACTTACTCAGGCGAATATTGGAATCGCAATAGGAACTGGTACAGATATAGCAGTTGAATCTGGAGATATAGTTTTAATTAATGATGATTTAAGTGGAATAATTAAAACACTAAAACTAAGCAAGAAAACTATTAATAATATAAAGCAAAACTTATTTTGGGCATTTGGATATAATGTATTAGGGATTCCAATTGCAGCGGGAATTTTATATCCGTTAACTGGAATGCTGCTAAATCCTATGATTGCTGCTATAGCAATGTCATTTAGTTCAATATCAGTTGTGACAAATGCTTTAAGATTAAAACGAATTAATTTAAGGGATTAAGAACATTAAAAAATCATAGTAGTTTTGAAATCAAGGATGCTTATTTAAAGAGAAAACGGGTAATTATCGTATAGGTGGTGGTTTAATGAAATATAAATGGGCGATTTTGATTTCTATAATTGCTATTACAGGAATAGTAATTAGTGATATTTTATTTGTTATTGAGCATAAAATTGAAAATGAAAATAATTTTGAGGAAATTGCAGAGCAATTTACTAATCAATCCATTAATTCACTTGAATTATGGGTTCAAGAGCAAATTAGAATGGCAAAAAATATTGCTGAAGATAATAGAATAATTGAAATGTGTTTAGAACCTGCAAACAATCAAAAACTTGAAATTGCCGAAAATTATTTAGTCAAATTACACAATAAATATCCTTATTATGAGAATTTACCAGTAAGTATTATTTTAGATAAGCCGATAACAAGAGAGATAAATAATGAAGTAAAAACAATAAAAAATACACATTTTCTAATTGATACAGTGAATGGAAAGACAGTTGGAAAAGGTGGAATGGATTATTCATATATTTACGAAATAGTTAATGGAAAAGATTTTTATGTAAGTGAAGCATATCCAAGTATTTTAAGAGAAAATCCAATAATTGTAATTAGTGCCCCTGTTATAAAAGATAATAAATTAATTGGTATAGCTATGGTTTCTCCCCAAGTTGATTATTTTACAAAGCTTTTTGTAGATAGCATTAAATTGGGGGAAACCGGCTATATGTTTTTTTTAGATCAAGAAGGAATTTTTATTTCGCATAGTGATAGAGAATTAATATTATTAAAAGATGATATTATTAATAATAATGCTAAAATTATTGTTAATAATATAGAAGAAAATAGACTCTTTTTTAAAGAAAATATTTATAAAGAGGAAAAATTCTATTATGGAAAAAAGTTAGATTTTGATTTAGAAAACTTTAAGCAAAAGGGGTATATTGTTTTTACTCAGAATAAAGATGAGGTATATAAGAATTTAGGCGATTTTATAAAGGTTCTAGTTATTGCAAATATTTTTTCAATTTCATTTATAGTGGGTGGATTATTAGTTATATTTAAAATTCATAGTAAAAATCAGAGGGAAGAATATCTTATTAAAACTAAGGAAGAACTTGAAAAAAAGGTGGAAGAAAGAACAGTAGAATTAAAAAAAATGGCTACAATTGATGGATTAACTGGTTTAAGAAATTTTAAAAATATTCATGAAAAATTAGAAGAAATAATTAGTGATGATAATATTTCAACAGTATCAGTAGCTTTGGGAGATTTAGATCATTTTAAAGCTGTAAATGATACATTTGGCCATCAAAAAGGGGATGAGGTATTAAGAGAAATATCTAAGATAATTAGGTATAATATAAGAGAAAATGATTTAGCGGGAAGATATGGTGGCGAAGAGTTTTTATTGGTTTTTCCTAATTTAGAGATAAATAAAGCGTATGAAGTTTGTGAAAGAATAAGGATTCAAATGGAAAATCATAGATTTTGTAAAGGAGCACTAAGAGTAACAATTAGTTTTGGAGTTACAGAATGCACTGGAGAAGGAACAGAAGCTATAATAAAAAGAGCAGATAAACTTCTTTATGTTGCAAAAGGAAAGGGAAGAAATACAATAGAAAAAGGCTAGGAGGAGCATATGAAAGAATTTTTTTTAAAAAGCGACATTCTATTTGGTACTGCAACTGCAGCAACTCAAATAGAGGGAGGTGATAGAAATTCGAATTGGTATCACTGGGGGTTAAAGGGAAGAATAAAAAACAATGATAATTCATATGTATCGGCAGATCATTATAATAGATATAAAGAAGATATCAAGCTTATGAAAGATTTAAATCAACAAACGTATAGAATGAGTATAGAATGGAGTAGAATAGAGCCAGAAAAAGGTGTTTTTGATGAAAATGGGTTAAAACATTATAGAAATGAGATTAAGGAATTAATAGATAATAATATTATTCCATTAGTTACATTGCATCATTTCTCATGTCCCCAATGGTTTCAAAATTTAGGTGGTTGGGAAAATGAAAAATCGCCAGAATATTTTTTAAGATTCACAAAAAAAGTAATAGAATACATAGGAGATTTGGTTAGTGAATATTGTACAATTAACGAACCAAATGTACTAGCAACGGGTTCTTATATTGATGGTGATTTTCCACCAGGAAAAAAAGATGATGTAAAAGCTTATTTTAGGGCGTCTAAAAATTTGATTTTAGCTCATTTAAAGTCATATAAAGCCATACATCAAATTAGAGATGAAAAAAGCTTTAAAGGAGAAACTAAAGTTGGAATAGCTCATCATATTGCTTATCTAGATATTAATTCTAAAAATCCAGTAGTTAGAATAAGTAGAAAATTTATGAATTATTCATTTCATACTTTATTTGAAAAAGGTATGATTGAAGGAAAATTATGTTTTCCACTTGGCAAAGGTTATCCTGAGGGAGAAGGATTGTATTGCGATTTTGGTGGGATAAACTACTATGCAAGGCATGTAATTGAACCAACTATAAATCCAGGACTTTTGTTTGGTAAATTAACAGTTCAAAAGAATTTAGCTCAAAATAGATACAATGATTTAGGTTGGGAAATTTATCCTGAAGGACTTTATAAAGTAGTTCAAGAATTCTATTCAAAATATAAATTGCCAATATATATTACAGAAAATGGGATAGCGGATTCAGATGACAGTAGGAGAGCTAGATTTATTTTTGACCATTTAGAACAAGTGAATAATCTTATAGAAAATGGGATACCTGTAGAAAGATATTATCATTGGTCGTTAATTGATAATTTAGAGTGGCATGAAGGCTATAAACCTAGATTTGGTTTAATAGAAGTTAATTATAAAAATCAAAAAAGAACTATTAGAAATAGTGGGTTGTTTTATAAGGAAATTGTTGAAAAAAATGGAGTTACAAAAGAAATGATAGAAAAATATTTATGTGAAAACTAATTATTTTAAATTAAAAAATACACAGGGAGAGAAAAATGGGCATAAAAATAGGAGTAATTGGGGTAGGCGTGATAGGTAGTTCTATAATAAATGGATTTTGTAGTGATGGAGATAAAAACAATGAAATGTATTTATCCCCAAGAAACAAACAAAATGTGGATAATTTAGCTGAAAAATATGAAAATATCAACAAATGCGAAAGTAATCAAGAAGTTTTGGATAAAAGTGAGTGGATAATAATTTCTGTGGTTCCTAGTAAAGGAGAAGAAATTTTAAGAAATTTAAAATTTAGAAAAAATCATAAAGTTATTAATCTTATGTCTGATAAAAAATTGGAAGATATAAAATTATGGATAGGTGAAACTAAAATTTTATGCCATATGGTTCCTTTATCATTTATTGAAAATAGAAGAGGACCTATTGTTTTATTCCCTGAAAATAGTGAAGTTAAAAATCTTTTTTCAGAATTAGGAGAGGTTATTGAAGTTAATAGTAGACAAAAGGTTGAAACTTTAGCTACAATTACGGGATTAATGACTTCATATTATAAATTAATATCGGAAGTAACAAATTGGGGAAGTGAAAATGGACTTTCAAAAAAAGAATCATTTGATTATACCACTTCTTTTTTTAGTGCATTATCATATAAAGCTAATATTTCTAAAGAAGAGGGACTTAAAAAATTAGCAAGTGAAATGACTAAAGGTGGATTAAATGAAATGGCTATTAAAAATATTGAAAAATCTAATGGAATAGAACTTTGGAAAAATTCATTAGACTTGATTTTAGAAAGATTTAAAAATTAATATTTTAACTACGAAAGAATTAAGGTAGTAAGTTGAATTTTCACTAAACTTACAGATGTAGTAAAAAACAATTCTAATATATGCGCTTAGGGCATAGCGAAAATATTAGAATTAAAAGTTTTTAACTACAAAAGAATTAAGGTAGTAAGTTGAATTTTCATTCAACTTACAGATGTAGTAAAAAACAATTCTAATATATGCGCTTAGAAGATAGCGAAAATATTAGAATTAAAAGTTTTTAACTACAAAAGAATTAAGGTAGTAAGTTGAATTTTTATTCAACTTACTTATATGGTAATATAAGATATAACAATTATTAGTTTCCACTAGGAGGAGAGA
>Ga0193964_1001032_pt1 | contig 12702 bp, 12 predicted proteins | sample FB_7_MG_FD_140323 | JGI IMG/M metagenome (GOLD analysis project Ga0193964, IMG submission 140323) | Microbial mat bacterial communities from the Broadkill River, Lewes, Delaware, United States - FB_7_MG | ecosystem: Environmental > Aquatic > Freshwater > River > Microbial mats | place: USA...
CATCTTCATTGAGCTTGTTAGAGCAGATACCTATATGATCTAGCTCTTTGGGTTCGTGGGGGAGTTTCCATACTACTATATCTCCTGCTCTAAATTTATCTTTTACACGATATTTTCTTGAAGCTAAATAAGCTTGTATGTTTTTGACTCGTCTATGATCTATATTGGGATCTAGTTTCTCTGTATAGTAGAGCCCTTTATATCTATTCGGATTTGCTTTTTTATCTTTATATATTTTTTCTTGCAGATCAACATTCACAGAACGAAACGCACGCACTACAACATCAGTACAGACACCTTTGCTTAGAGGTATATCACCCATTGGATATTTTATCTTTGCATACTCTGGATTATATGTAACTGTCTTTCCTACTTGTGATTGAGCTGACTTTATTATCTTTTGACTGCTAGAACCTATACTAGAAGTAACAGATAAAGAGACAATCAATATTGACTTAACTATAAACAATTTCATCTTATAATCCTCAAAATTTTTTACTGGCATTATGCCATAAGATTAGTAAACTATAATTTACAATTGTGCTACACTAAATTAAAAAAATGGTAAAATACCATCATAATTTACTAGGGAGAATTTTACTATGATAATGAAGGGTAAAAAAGGTGTCATATTAGGCATCGCCAATAAAAAATCTATCGCTTATGGTATTGCTAAAGCTTGTCAAGAACAAGGTGCACAGATGGCTATTACTTATCTCAATGAGAGATTTGAAAAAAAACTTGCACCTATCGCAGAGGAACTAGAGTGTGGCACCAAACTCTATCCATGTGATGTTAGCAAAGCAGAAGAGATAGTAGCTCTCAAAGAGGCACTAGAGAGAGATATGGGTCAGATAGACTTCATCGTACACTCCATCGCTTTCGCTCCAAAAGAGGGCTTGAGCGGTCGCTTTATGGATATATCCAAAGATGCATTCAATGTTGCTATGGATATCTCTGTCTACTCACTGATAGAACTAGCAAGAGAACTCAAACCAATTATGTCTGATAGCTCATCAGTGCTTACACTTAGCTATTATGGTGGAGAGAAGTATATCCCTAACTATAACCTCATGGGTATAGCAAAAGCAACCCTAGAGATGACGGTTAAATATTTAGCAGAAGATTTGGGTAAAGATGGTATCAGAGTAAATGCTATCTCTGCTGGACCTATCAAGACTTTAGCAGCTGCGGGTATAGGTGACTTTGCTTTCATGCTCAAATGGAATGCAGCACATGCACCACTCAAATCTAATGTCACTATAGCACAAGTGGGTAACTCAGGTATGTACCTACTCTCTGACTTGAGTTCGGGTGTGACGGGTGAGATACACTATGTAGATGCTGGATACAACATCATGGGTATGCCTGCAGTAGAGTTCGATGAAGATGGTAAACCACATATAGCGTGGAATGGCGAATCTAAATAGATCACTGCTAAAGAGTTGTAGGGTGGGAGCATCCCCACCGTCAATAAGGTGGAATGCTCCCACCCTACCTATCCATAACTATACACAAAGACTACCTAAAAGAAGAATTATGCCAAAAATCGACTCTCCAGAATATCTAGCTAAAAAAGCTTTTTTTGATAAAATCATCACTATATATGGACGCAATGCGGTTATGGAAGCACTACATGATGATACACTTACGATACATAAACTTCACCTAAGTGACTCTAACAGAAAAGCACCTATATTAGAAAAGATGCTAACAATAGCAGAAAATAAAGATATAGAGGTCTGTTACCACGACAAAAAAGGTCTCTCCCATATATCCAAAAATTCCAAACAAGATCAAGGAGTTGCCTTGGATATTGTATTAGAACATTTTATGGATGTTGACTCTTTTATTCAAAACAACTCTACTTATCGTATACTTGCACTAGATGGTGTGACAAACCCTCAAAATCTAGGGATGATTATCAGATCAGCGGCAGCTGGAGAGATAGATGCCATCCTCCTACCGAGTAGAGGAGCGGCACAGATATCTCCTCTAGTCATCAAAGCGAGTGTAGGTACACTCTTTCGTATGCCTATCATCAAGTGTGATAAACTCTACAAAACCTTAGAGAAGTTTCAAACAGCTCAAGCCAAAGTATATACTCTATCATCACATGCCAAAGAGAACTATAGAGATATATCATACGGAGATAAAACTATCTTTGTTTTGGGAAATGAGACAGAGGGTGTCACACCTGAGGTAGAGAAGCTATCTGACGAGTCTATATCTATCCCTATGAATAGAGGAGTAGAATCACTCAATGTCGCTGTTACAGCTTCACTGTTAGCCTTTATACCAGCATATTAAGCTTTTGGAAAGTGTTTGGTGAGTAGTTACGGTGAGCTTATAGGCAGTCGAACTATACTTAAGATTAGTATATTATAATTTCTGAATTTTCTGATTGTACAGATTTGTAGGGTGGATGAAATCCACCATTTTAGGCAGAAGAATGGAGATGGTGACTCCTCCAATGGTGGGATACTCCCACCCTACCTATCTGTACATTATTTAAACAAAAAATGTCTATTTTTTGTTTAAACGCTTCACTACATCTAAAATCTTCTCATAATTAGGTTCGTTTGTGATTTCACTTACTACCTCTTTATAAGCTATCTTACCATTTGTATCAACGACATAAACAACTCTACCAAAAAAACCTTCCAAAAACACAGGTGCTGAGATAGTTGCACCATATCTCAATGCACTATTTTCATCTTTATAGTCAGAGACTGTAATAACATTAGTGATTTTATTATCATGACAGAATCTTCCAATAGCAAAAGGTAAATCTTTTGAGACTGCTTTTACTATAACATTCTCCATCTTACTCACTTTGTCATTAAAAGCCAATGTTTCTAATTTACACACATCAGTATCAAAAGATGGTACAAAAGCAATGATTTGTATTTTATCATTTTTGCCTCCAACTATCACCTCTTTGAACTCTTTGTCAACTGCTGGGAAGACAGGAGCATCCATCCCTACCTCTAAACCTTTACTATTCAGCGTTACTTCTTCACCTTTAAATGATACTGTTGATGCCAACAATGATGCACTTAACAACACTATTCCTATTAATTTTTTCACTCTATATCCTTTTTTTTTCATAATACACTTTTGAGCCTAAATATATCATTATTATCTTATTTTATTTTTTATACTTATCTTATCAAAAGTAAATAACTAATACCATTCGTACCAGCATCTATCCTACCCAATTCTCCGTCTAAACATCCATGAAGCAAGAACCAAAGAGACAAAGCCCAAAATAAGCATGGGAATAATCAGTTCTAGGGCAATATCAAATGATATATCTTTGAGAAATACCCCTTTGAGTAGTACCAAAAAGTACTTAAGCGAGACGAAATCTGTCACTGGGATAAGCCATTCAGGCATATTTTCTACTGGTGTAGCAAAACCTGACATCAGAACATAAGGCACCATTATCACAAAAGCACCTAATATTCCCTGCTGTTGTGTTGAAGAGAGTGAAGAGATAAAGAGACCAATACCAACGATTGAAAAGAGAAAAGAGATAAGTCCTGCATAGAGTATCCAAAATGAACCTACAAAAGGCACACCAAAAAATGTCATTGCAGCAAAAAATATTACACTCGCTTCAACTGTACTAATAAGTAGTGGTGGTATGGTCTTGCCAATGATAAGAACAGTGGGGGATAGAGGAGAAACAAGTATCTGTTCAAAAGTCCCCAACTCCCGTTCTCGTGCTACAGAGAGTGAAGTAAGTAGTAGAGCAATAATCATCGACAAACTCCCCATAAGATTAGGTAAAATCCACCAAAAGTTATCTAAGTTTGGATTGTACCAATTACGCGTTACGAAAGTCTCTGTTTGAGATGCAAAGGTATTAAATACTTTCGATAGAGCAATTTGGATGTAAGCCTGTGCAACTTGAGCTGTATTAGATTTACGACCATCTGCTATGATTTGCAATGAACTACCCTTATGAGCTTTGACTCTTTGAGTAAAACCTTGGGGAATATAGAGTGTAGCTATGACTCGCTGTGCATCTATAGCAGCTGTAAGTTGCCGTTCACTCTGCAGCCTCTCTACAGTAATAAAAGTTTTACTCAGTGATAAGCTCCGTATCATCGCCTGACTTTGAGGAGTATTGTCTCGGTCGAGTACTGCTATACTGATATTTTTGACTTCTAGTGTTACAGCAAATGAAAATAATACTAACTGAATAAGTGGAGGGACGATGATGATAATCCTAGATTTTTTATCACTCCATATAGCCAAAAACTCTTTTTTCATAAGTGCTAACAGTGGATACATCAGTCAAGCCTTTTTCGTGTAATCTTGAAGATAATAGTAAACAGTAGTGAACCTATGATAAACATTGCTATAAGATTGGGGAGAATCACAGCCATAATATCCCCTGCTAAAAAGAGTGTTTGTAAGATAGCAATAAAATAGCGTGCAGGGATAATATGGGTGAGATACTGTAACCACCAAGGCATACTACTAATCTGAAATAAAAATCCAGAGAGCAATAAAGCAGGCAAAAAACCAACAATCAAAGCAGCTTGTGCAGCAATAAACTGATTTTTGGCCATAGTAGAGATAAGTAGACCTAGACTCAAAGATGGAAAGAGATAGAGAGCAGAAGAGAAAAACAAGAGCATATAGGAACCACGGAATGGTATCTCAAACCAAGTAATCGTTATCGTTACACATATAATAAGCGATAGCATTCCCAACACAAAATAGGGTATCAGTTTACCCAAAAGTAACTCTACTATGGTAATAGGTGTTGACATCATAGCCTCCATCGTTCCTCTCTCCCACTCTCTAGCTACAACCAAAGCTGTCAAAAGTGTCCCGATAAGTGTAAGAATAATAGCAATAGAACCAGGAAGTAGAAAGTAACGACTCAAGAGTGGTGCATTGAACCAATAGCGTATCTCTATCTTCACTTGAGGCTTATTATTACTTTGGTTCAATCCCTCCTGAAGAAGCCAATTTCGCCACACTTCACTACTATAATTTTGAACAAATCCTGCAATAGTAGGTTCACTTCCATCTGCAATAATCTGTATCTGAGCTCTCTTAGCTATCAAATCTTTAGCAAAAGTAGAGGGGATAACGATAATAGCTCTAATCTCTCCTTTTTGGATAGACTCTTTGAATAGCACTCTATTATGACTTACTTGTATATCAAAGCTAGGTGACTTATCAAAAGCTAGCAATAGACTCTGAGTATATTTAGAGGGCTTCTCTACTACAATACCTACAGGAATATTTTTGGAATCTAAAGAGATAGCATAACCCATCAAAAAAAGTAATATCAGAGGAAGTACCACAGCGATAAGTATAGCACTGGGATCTCGTAATATCTGTAGAGTCTCTTTGTAAAACAGAGCAGAAAATCGTCTAAAACTAGGCATCTTCACTTCTCTTTATGAGCTCTATAAAGGCATCTTCCATCGTGGCAGTAGAAGAGATTTTGTTTATAAGATTATGGGGTGTATCCAAAGCTATGGTTTTGCCTTTATAGATTAGTGCTATACGATCACAATACTCTGCCTCATCCATAAAGTGTGTAGTAACCATGATTGTCATTCCTTTTTGTACCATAGCATAGATATGATTCCAAAACTCACGACGGGTGATAGGATCAACACCTGATGTAGGTTCATCTAAAAACAGAACTACAGGGTCATGCATCACAGAACAAGCAAGAGATAAGCGTTGTTTAAACCCTAAAGGAAGATCCTTTGATGCTACTTTTTGGTACTTTTCAAGGTCAAATATATGCATCATATCTTTTATTTTCTTCTCTTTCAATACACCTCTAAGTCCATATGCTCCTGCAAAAAATCTCAAATTCTCTATGACAGAGATGTCACCATAAAGAGAAAACTTTTGAGACATATATCCAATTTTTGCTCGTGCTTTTGTAGGAGCTTTTTCTAAACTAAAACCCAGTACCTTTGCCTCACCACTGCTTGGTGTCAGTAGTCCACAAAGCATCTTGAAGGTAGTTGATTTTCCTGCACCATTTGGACCTAAAAAGCCAAATATCTCCCCTCTTTGGATATGAAAGTTAACATTATCTGTAGCAATAAAAGAACCAAATCTCTTAGTGAGATTGTGTGCTTCTATAAGTGTTCCATCATGCTGAGAACTCTGCTGCATCTGCATAGCCAACTCTGAAACACCATCAAAGTAACCACCAAGAATAGAGATGAACCCATCTTCGAAGTTTGGTTCAGCGTCAACATAGTGGCAGGAGGAGGCTTCTATCTCTTGAAGTGTTGGCAATGATGAACGATTACTACAAACCAATTTGATACTATTTCCTAAAATAATGCCATCACTTACACTCTTGGAAAGTAGTGCAAGTTTGAGTGTTTTTCGCTTATCAGGAATCTCACCTACAATATGATAGACTTTACCTTGCATTGTATCTGTGAGAGTTTTGGGTTTACCTTCAAAAAGAATATTGCCTTCATTTAGTAGGATTACTCTATCAAAGAGTGATGCTTCATCAAGATACGCTGTACTCCATACTACTCCTATACCTTCATGCAGAAGCTGTTGTACCATCACCCATAGTTCACGACGAGAGATAGGATCTACACCTACTCCTGGTTCATCAAGAAGTAAAAGTTGTGGTTTTTTAATCAACGCACAAGCCAAGCCTAATTTTTGCTTCATCCCACCCGATAGGTTGCTTGCTAAAAAATCTTTAAAATCAATAAGAGAGGTAAAATGAAGTAGCTCTTCAATCCTAGATTTTTGCATACTTTTTTCAATTGATTGGAGATTAGCATAGAGTGTAAGATTTTCCCAGACAGTCAAATCTTCATATAAGCCAAATTTTTGTGGCATATAACCAATGCGTGATTGAATCTCGGCAGTCTCTTGAGGCATATCAAAATCCAAAACTTTAATTTTGCCACTATCTGGTATAAGAAGCCCTGCAAAGAGTCGTATCAAAGTTGTTTTACCTGCAGCATCTGCTCCAACTATACCTGTAATCTCTCCAGAAAAGATACTTATATCCAAAGTATTTATTGCCTTTACTTCTCCAAATGATTTATTGATATTCTCTGCATTGACCAAAGTCATAGAATCTACTTCTGTTCTGTTTTAAGCTCTTGGAACCTAATAGTTACAGGCATACCTTGTCTTATTTTATCATCAAAATTTTTCAGATTTATACGAAACTGATAGACCAAATCTGTACGCAACTCTTCAGTTTGAACAGATTTTGGAGTAAACTCTGCTATCGGAGAGATGAAACTCACAACTCCCTCATATGCTTTTGTTGGATTGCTATCAGTATAGACCAAAGCTTTCATTCCATTTTGGACTAAACCTAAATAGCGTTCAGAGAGGTAACTTCTCACCCAATACTTATCATCTTTTGACATCTCTATAATAACTTGAGAACCATTAACTATAGAGCCTATCTCATGGACTCTTGTCAATATAGTTCCACTATTAGGTGCATAGAGATTTGTATCATTGAGATCTATATGGCGTTGATTTTTTTGTGAAATCAAAAATAGAAGCTGAGCTTTTGCAGAGTCTATATCTTCCTTTTGATAGCCATTTTCGAGGAGTGCGACACTACTTTTCGCATACTCATAAAGTGCCTTTGTACTCTCATATTTAGCTTTGATACTGTCATAGTTTTCTTGAGAAGTTGAGTGGCTATTAATGAGTTTTTCATATCGTTGATAATTTCTTTTTTCATTTTCCATAAGAATCTCTTTTTGTCTCATTGTCGCTTTTGCCTTATCTATCTCCTCTTTTCTATAACCCTTTTCCAACTTCTCTACAACAGCTTTTTGTTTGGCTATTTGTGCTGTTATTTGATTAAGATACTCTCTATATATAGCACTATCTAGAGATGCTATAGCTTCTCCTCGTTTTACCTTTTCTCCCTCTTCAAAATAGATGTTTTTTATTCGCCCTGAAACTCGAAATGCCAAAGAGACGGTTCTAACATCTACATTACCATAAAACTTATTATCTTTTTTGTCTATCTTGTTACACCCAACCCCAAAAAATACTATAAGCATACTCAAGAGTAGTAATTTAATAATTTTTTTTTGATTCATTATCTATGCCTTATATGAGATTTATTAAACCCAAATATGCTGTTGAACCCGAAATATGCATTAGGTAAAATAATAATCTTATAGAGTATAAACTTTAATCATAGTAAAATAGCTGAATGATGAAAATATTTTTGAAAAGTTAAACCCGAATTACGATGCAGTAGGATTACAATAAAATGTGTTTATGCTTGTGTTTAGGGTGTTTGTGAAAAAAGGGATAAATAGCCACTGGAGTTGTGGCTATTAAGAGTCTAAATTATAAACTAAAGTGCTTCAGTATCAGTTTCGCCTGTACGGATACGCAATACTTTATCGATAGTACTTACAAATATTTTACCATCACCAATTTTACCAGTTTTACCTGCTTCTGATATAGCTTTGATAGCTATATCTGCATATTCATCATTACTCACAACCATCTCAATTTTAATCTTTGGGATGAACTCTACAACATACTCAGCACCTCTATAGAGTTCAGAGTGACCTTGCTGTCGTCCGTAACCTTTGACTTCTGATACAGTCATACCTTCGATACCTGCTTCTACCAACGCCTCTTTAACATCTTCTAATTTAAATGGCTTGATAATTGCTTCAATTTTTTTCATTATTTTTCCTTTTGTTATAAATAAAGGATACCCATAAGAGGCACCATCACAATAATATATTATAAGGGCAATTTTATTAACTACCCCTATTATATCTTATAGATTTATTGATTTCTCACCGTGTGTCTTCTCATCAAGACCGATTTGCTCTGTCTCTTCATCAACTCTACCACCACCAGTTATGATACTAGCTACAAAGAAAATGATGGCTGTCATTATACCACTATATACTATAGTAAGTCCAATAGCTTTAAATTGTGCAATCAACTGTGTACCCATAGAGTAGTCATCAGCTACCAAGTATGGAGCGATAAAGATAGCTGTAGCTATAGAACCCCAGATACCAACTAAACCGTGAACCCAGAATGCATCCAATGAATCATCAACTTTGAACAACTTTTTGAGTTTTGCTACACCGATAAATCCGATGATACCACCAACTAAACCAATGATAATAGCACCACCAACACCAGCAGAACCAGAAGCAGGAGTAATAGCAACAAGACCAGCAACAGCACCTGATGCACCACCGATAAGCGTAGGAGTCTTATAAACAATCCACTCAGCTGCCAACCAACCGATAACACCTAAAGATGCTGCGACATTTGTAATCAAGAAAGCGTTACCAGCTACACCATCAGCTGCCACTTCAGAACCAGCATTAAATCCAAACCAACCGAACCATAGAAGTGCTGCACCAAGTACTGCAAATACAGGAGAGAAAGGCTTAATAGCCGCTTTTCCATAATCTTTTCTACTACCAAGCATCATCGCAACAACGAAACCAGCTACACCAGCATTGATGTGTACAACAGTACCACCAGCGAAGTCCATCTCACCAAAGTTTAGTGTCTCACCACCACCCCATGCCCAGTGTGTAATCGGTGCATATACAACCAAAATCCATAAAGCTGCAAATATAATAAATGTCGAGAACTTAACTCTTTCAATCATAGATCCTGAAGCGATAGCTACAGCAATAGCTGCAAATGTACCTTGGAATGCTACAAAGAGAAGTTCAGGAATAGTTCCACTAAGAGACTTATCTGTAATCCCTGCAAGTAACAGTTTACCAGTACCAAAGAAATCACCTTCACCAAATGCTATACTATATCCAGCTACAACCCACACAAGTGTACCTACTGCAAAAGCAATCAAACTCATCCCCATAGTGTTGAGTACATTTTTACTTCGTGTCATACCACCATAAAAGAGTGCAAGTCCTGCAGGTGTCATAAGCATTACAAATGCGGTAGCTACTAGCATCCAAGCAGTATCACCACTATCTAGTTTTGGTGCTTCCTCAGCAAAAGCAGCCATAGGCAAGAGTGTTGCCAAGAGAGTTAAAAATCTTAACTTCATGTTTTATCCTTTAAAATAATTTCAAACAAATAATAACAAGAAATAGAAGTATTTTTGACCTATCTATGATTAATTTTTAATCAATAGATGGATTACTATTGAATAAAGGGAATTTGGAGTTGTATAGAGTGTTCTTTGCAAATAGTAGTGATATGACTCTGCTGTGCAATCTTTTTGATCTCTTCATCTGAATCAAAATAGCGACCATTTGCTTCTATATGGAGTTGGATAAGACGCTCTTTTTTATGCTGAATGATAATAAATTCACCAATAAGTAGCTTCAAAGAGATAGCTATAGAGTCTGAAGCACGAAAAGCATCCAGTATTTTTCTGAGTAGTTTGGAAAATTGATTTTGATCTATCTTAAATGCTGGGAGCTCTTGATCTACTAAGAGTGTGAGAGGATTATCATTTTGTAATTTAAATAATGAAATATTGGCTTCTAATAATACATTAATGTCAGTTACATGGTATCTGTCCATCTCTAAGGTTGTATTGTTCTCAATTCTTGGCTTGTTGTAGAGGTGCAGAGATATCTCATCTTCATTATCATAAGAGACAGAAAAAGCATAAAAAGAGAATGTATCATATTGTAAATCCATTCTCGTTGTCCTAACACCAAAATCTTTCGGAGCGTAAGAGAGAGTGATGTCATACAACTCCTGCTTCCCAACATATCCAAGTAAAACCTCTGATGCATTATTAAGATATTTTATCTTTCCACTATGATCAAAGATAACAAAAGGATTAATATCAGTTTCAATAAAAAATTTAAAATCAGTCAATATTGAGTTCATAAATCTTCTTTCTAAGAGTATTTCTATTGATACCTAAGATATCTGATAGTTTGAGTTGAGAACCATATTTGGCTAAACCTGCCTCAATGAGAGGTCGTTCATAAAGTGGGAGATACTCTTTATAGTCACTGTTTCCACTCATAGAGTGGAATAGATAGTGATAGAGTATATCCTCTATCTCTCTCTTTGTACAGCTAGAGACAAAAGCTTGATCATATATTGATTTTTTAAGAGATTGTGTGTTGGCAGAGATATCTACACGACTTAAATCTATAGATAGCTTATCTTTTAACATCAGATTATACTCTACCTCTTTAGAGAAGTATTGAGTAAGAAGCTCTATATCCTCTGGTCGCTCTTTCAGTGATGGCATATGATAAATAAAAGCAAAGAGACTATCGATAATCCTTTCATTACTTGCATAGTTGGCTATTGCGATGATTCTTTTGTTGTCAAAATTAAGATTTTCTATATTACTCAATTTTTCAAAGTTTACTATAATCAACTCATCATTATTTTCTAAAAAATTTTCAACCTTCTCTTGATCATTCCCATCTACAATAGTTGTTGTTGGAAAAAGATGTTTTATAAGACTTCTTTTTCCTGTATGACTCTCACCAATAATAATAGAAGAGACAAGTAATGTCTTTGTAAGGTTAAATCCTTTGATGATCTTCTGCACCTGTGGTGATTGTGTGATAAACTGTTCTGTCACTTCTTCATCCTAATATGATGCATATGTTTAAATATTCATCATTTATTGATTATTGTATCAAAAACATGTTAAACTAACTGAATAATTTCATAACAAATGAGACAGTATCAAAAATTTATTTCGATTATTTTATAAACAATATTCTTATCTTGAAATAGAACAGGCACTAGAGTACTTTGCTTTTTTTGGTGGTTTTGAGTCAAAATTAAATCTTGATTTTTTTGATGATTTTGATGATGTCATACTCCACAACATAGTATTAAACTACGCAGAGAGTAGAGAACTTATCTCTCCATCATACTTATTAGAGTCTCCCTATAGAGAGATATTGAAAGCTATCGCAAAAGGTGATGGTAAACTGCTCAATATCTTTAAACGAGCCAGAGTAAGTGAAAGCTTTGGCAAAGAGATGATAACAGAGCTTGAAAAGTTAGAGATTGTAGAGATAGAAAAATCTCGTGAAGCACCCCTCAAAACACATCCAAAACAAAAAATCAAAAAACATCTCAGATCATATCGCATACAATCAAAAGTACGATTCAAAGAGCCATTTATGCGTTTTTGGTTTGCTTTTGTAGAACCATATCATAGAGAACTAAAAAATGGTAAAACAGAAAAATTTTGGACAAATTATCACAAACACTATGATATATCAGTAAGTTTAGCATTTGAGCAACTCTCAAATAATCTTTTGGAGATATATCAAGAGTCCAAAGACCCACTTTTAGAGAAAGGTAGCTTTTGGGATCAACATAGTGAATTTGATATATTGGCTACTACAAAGAGTGGGAAAACAATACTCGGTGAATGTAAATACAAAAATAGAAAAATCTGTAAAAATGAGCTGACAAAGCTCAAAGAGAAGGCAGCTCAATCAAATATCAAAGTAGATATCTACGCCCTCTTCTCTCTTAGTGGCTTCTCAAATGAACTATTACAAAACAAGGAGAAAAATCTCCTACTCTTTGAAGCAAAAGATTTTATTTTATTGTTATAGTACGCCAATTAGCTTCTATCCATATGTGTTTGTCTATGGTACCGTTCTACTATATCTGGATCATGGTGTAGATTGATTTTTGTATCATCTTTACCTTCATAAGGAATCTTTGAGAGGACATATCGGA
>Ga0193964_1001034_pt1 | contig 12670 bp, 8 predicted proteins | sample FB_7_MG_FD_140323 | JGI IMG/M metagenome (GOLD analysis project Ga0193964, IMG submission 140323) | Microbial mat bacterial communities from the Broadkill River, Lewes, Delaware, United States - FB_7_MG | ecosystem: Environmental > Aquatic > Freshwater > River > Microbial mats | place: USA...
ACAAAAAAGTTTTAGTATAAATTTTATATACTAAAACTTTTAGAATGTTACACTATTAATCCTGATTCCTGATATAATATCTTTCTTATTTCTTTAGAATCTCTTTCCCATATCTCAAATAATGCCTCTATAACAATAGGATCAAACTGCGTACCACTATTTCTCTCTAACTCTTCTAAAACTTCATTTAGCGGAAGTGGAGCTCTATAAGATCTAGAAGATGTCATCGCATCTAATGCATCCGCCACACCAACAATTGCAGCTCCAATTGGCAAATGCCTAATATTACATGATTCAGGATAACCTTTTAAATCAAATCTTTTATGATGCAATAGAATTATCTCTTCAATCATTTTTTCAAATTCACATGTCTCAATAATTTTTTGTCCAATAATAGGATGTTTCTTTATCTCTTCATATTCACTAATATTTAATCTATCAGGTTTATTTAAAATAGAATCATATATACCAATTTTACCAATGTCATGTAATAAACCACCAATTTCAATTAGTTTTTGATCTTCTATCTTAAGTTTTAATTCTTTTGCCATGCATAGTGATAACTTTGAAACTCTAAGAGAATGCCCCTTAGTATATTTATCTTTTGCTTCTTCTGCTGCAATAAGTGCATGTATTGTTTTTATATAACTTCCCTTTATATTATCTAATAAATTTATATTTTCAATTCTTAAAGCAATTTGATTCGAAACCGCTTGTAAAATACTTTCATCATATACATCCAGATTACTATTAAGAGTTACACTTATAATTCCAAATATTTCTTCAGAAGTTTGAATTGGAACAAAAAATAACGTTACATCCCCAGTATTATCAATGTATTTTTTTGCATAAGGTGAAGCAGATAAATCAGATTTATTATCAATCATCATTGGTCTTTTTTCTTTAAATGCTCGTCCTATTATATCCTCATTAATATTAATATCTTCTTTAGGAATAAAATTATCAAAAACCCCTTTATATGCTTGTAAAACTAATCTATCTTCCTCTATTATTCTTATAGTCACTAACGGAACTTGCAATACACTAACCAAATCATTTGCAACTAATTTTGATAAATCTTTCAAGTCAAGCGTTTGCGCCATATTACTACTAATTCTATTTACAGTTGTTAATGCTTCATTTTTCTTTAATATTCTCTCTTCCATTTCTCTTTTCTTTGAAACATTCTTTACGATCCATTGAACATATATAACCCTGTTTTCTTCCATAACTTTTCTAGTACTTATTTCAATAAAAATTGATTTTTTATCTCTATTAACCAATTCCATAGATTCCATAATAATATTTTCTTTAATTGTTCTATCAAAGAACTTTTTCAGTCTCTCTAAATCCATAAACTTATAATCAGCATTGAGACTATAAATAGATTTTCCAATATATTTTTCAAGTGAAGTTTCCAATAATAAACTTGCAGATTCATTTACATAATTAATATTTCCGTTTGAATCTAAAAGAATAACTGCATCATAAATATTATTAACCAAAAGTTTATATCGTTTTTCTGAATCATCTAGTTGCTGAATTGCAGCATTTAACTGTTCATACGATGCCTTTAATTCTAAATTCATATCAAGTAACTCTTGATTCCTTAACTCCATTTGAGCATTTTTATACTGATTTTCCAATTCATATTTATCCAAATTAGATACCATATTATTAAACGCTTCAGTTACATCATCATAATCATCATTATAAAAATTTTCAAGTTGAAAACTATAGTCTCCTCTTGCAATTTTTTCTGTTCCCATTTTTAAATCTTCTAACGGCTTATTTAATTTTTTTGATAATTTCATAGCCACAATAAAACCAATTAATACAGCTATAACTCCTGCAATAAGCATATATTCGTTAATAATTTCATAACCTTTAAAATATAAATCATATTTTTTTAAAGCAACTATTCTCCATCCATTTAATTCCATAGTGTGGAGAGAGTGCAAATATTTTTTCCCATCATACTTAATTATATCTTCGTCAATTTTAGAAAAGGCCATTTTTTTAAACATTTCTTTTATTTCATCATTTGAAATTTTAACCTCTCCAATATCATCTATAAAATTCCCAACCTTATCAAAAATAACTAAATTCATATTTAATTCTTGAAATAATCTATACATTGTATTATATACATCTTCATATAGTAAATCTAATCCGCATACCCCTATTACATTGTTACTATTGTCAACTAAAGGTTTTGATATTGTAACAACCATTTCTCCAGTTATTTGATCCTTATAAGGATCTGACCACACTAAATTCTTAGCATTTTTAGCATTTAAATACCATCCTCTTTTTGTTAAATCTATATCCGTTTTATTGTATGCCGAATTAAAATATTTCCCGGTTTCAAGTGTATAATATACATTTAAAACGTCTGGATGAATATTTTTCTCATTTTCCAACTCTTCACATATTATATCGAAATCATTTTTTACACCCAAATGATGTTTGTTTAGTCTCTGTGCCGTCAGCGAAAGCATTTCTACTACTTTTTTTTGCTCTTCTAACCAAGAATTATAATTTTCAAACTGACTTGATAAATAACGTTTTTCAACTAAATTTTTTTCTACAACTAATTTTCTTTTTATATATCCATTAGTTGTATACGTCAAAATAACCATTGGTATTATGCTAAGCATAATAAAAGCCAAAAATAATTTATTTTGATAAGAAAACCGTTTTTTCAAAATTGACCCCCCTAGAATATTATTACTTTTATATTTTACTTCATTTATAATAATATATCTACAATTATTCGACATATAATCGCGATTATGCTTGTGTTCGCACAAAAAAAACATTATTTGCACAAACACTGGATTAGGTTAACTCACGGCACACGAAAGTGTCCACTTATCGCTGCTTCCTTCCGGACCTGACGAGATTCATGAATTTTCATTGCATGAGGCCCAATCCAATGTTTCTACAAATAATGTCTTATATTTTAAATGCTTTTTTATTATAAACTATAAAGCTTTTAATTGTCAAGCAAAACCTTAATACCCCATTGATACTAATTCCACTCTAACAACTTCATCTAAATTATTTAATACTTCAATTATTTCATCTACTTCCTTATTTAAATTATTAATATCAAATGTAATGCTTAAACTTGCAACATCGTCAATCGGTATATTTTGATTTATAGTTAAAATACTACCACCTGCTTCAGATATACAATTGATGATTTCTGCTAATATGCCTGCCCTATGACCTAATAAAAAATTAACCGTTGCCTTTTTAACTCCTTCTAAATCTGATAATCTAAATAAATACTGATGATACTTATAATATGCACTTCTTGAAATTCCTACTTTTTTTACAGCTTCAGTAACACCTTTAACTTCACCCTTTAACAAAATATCTTTAGCCTCCAAAACTTTTAAATATATATCTGGGGTTATTTTTTCATCTATAACAATAAATCTTTGTTCCATTTATATCTCCTCAATTAATAAGTAATATTTCTGCAATTTCAAGTATTATTTCCTGTTTCTTAAGTATAGCTAATAAATCATTTTGCATATACATAGATGGCACTACTTTTTTATTTGATTCTTTTCTTTTATAATTTCTATATATTTCAAAAAGAAAACCATCATAATGATAAATTTTAAAACGCTCTAAGTTTAATGCCTTTGCAAGCTCCTCATAAAGGCCTATGACTATATCTTGATAAGTCGCATCTTTAGGCAATCCCATCAAATTCGCTAATTTAGGAATTAAATTTTCAAATAGATACCTTTTATCTGAATATGCTTTTACATTCATTTTTTTTGCTATTTTTTTTATTATACTTTCATCTATATTAGCTAAATAATTAATATAATAATGTTCATTCTTTATATTATTTATATAATAGTATCTTCCATATAATTTTTTTAAAACCCTCATTGAATCATAATATCCAAGTTTGATATTATACTTTGCCGTTTGAGTATTAAAATCTAATGTTTTTCCAAGTGATTCTTTTGGTTCTATTGTAATTATATCGGCATCCTTAGTATTAAATTTTCTATTTCTACCTACGCCAAAAGTTCTAACTGCAATTATATTACTATAATTTTTTTCAAGAGCAAGATTTATTGGTAAATTATTATAAATCCCTCCATCAATAAATTTTTTACCATCTATCATTTCAGATTTAAATGCAGGAAAGCTTGCACTAGCCATAATATAATCTACCAATTTTCCATTTGGAATGTCATCTAAATGAAGCTCTAAAGCTTTATATTCATCAATATTAACCGTTACTAATGCATAATCAATTGAAGATTTTCTTAATTTCTTTTCATCTATATACTCATTTAATAATTTTTTAATCGGATCTGTGTTAATCCCACCGTTTCCAATTATTTGACCTAACAATTCATATGCCTGTCTAAATGAATAATCGTTAAATCCTTTTTTAGAAAAAAAATCTTTTGGTTTTAATTCTAAATTGAACAATTGTTCCATGTCTACTTCACACCATAGTTTTTCTGCTAATTTATAATCTCCTTGAGCTAAAATTGCACCATTTATTGCGCCAATTGAAGTACCCGCTATCATAGAAATATTAATATTCATTTCTTTTATAGCTTTATATGCACCAATATGATATGCCCCTTTTGCTCCTCCTCCTTCTAATATTAAAGCATACATTCCGATTCCTCCCTGTGATGTACTTTTATAACTTACCTTATTTATATCATATAACACTTTTTTTTGTAACAAAAAATCAAATAAATTAGCTTAAATAAAACTTAGTTATAATATGTTTAAAATCAGTAGATTCAATATATTAGATTAGTTTATCTACTGATTAAAACAATATTATTAATAGTTATCTATATTAATTTAGCTCCAGCTTTATCTAGCTCTATTTTATAAGAACTACATTTATTGATATCTATATTAGTATCCTTATAAAACTTCTCTAGAAGGCCTTTATCTTTTTTATCATGAATTCCAATAATTGTAGATCCTGCACCACTAATAAATCCTCCATACTTACAATTATTATTTACCCAACTAATTATCTCTTCACCATTAGGAATTAATTTTATTCTATATTTTTGATGTAATTTGTCATTAAATGATTCTTTTAAAAATTTATAATCCTTTAAATTCAATGCATTTACCAACAATGCTATTCTAGATATATTATATGTAGCATCATTCAAATTGATTCTTTTATCTAAACATTCACGAGCTAACTTAGTTGAAACTTCCTCTTTTGGTATAAATGCATATAGTTTTAATTGATCACAAAATTCAATTTTTTGATTTATTGGTATATTTTCAATAATTGCAGATATTTGCAAGCCACCAAAAAGTGCTGGTGCAACGTTATCTGGATGACCTTCTAAAACCGTTGCCATTTCATATATCTCACTTTTATTAATTCTAAGTTTACTTAAATGCGCTCCACCTATTAATCCTGCAATATAACAACTCGCACTACTTCCTAACCCTCTAGTTGGAGGTATATTACCTTCTATAGTAACGCTTGATTTTACATCTACCTTGTATTTTTCACCCAAATATTTTAATGCCTTTATTGTAGGATGATCCTCTATATCTAAAACTTTGTATTTAGATTTAATTTCAAATTTTTCTGACTTTTCAAATTTAAATGTATTATAAAATGAAATTGCCATTCCTAAAGAATCAAACCCTGAACCAAAATTTGAAATACTTCCTGGTACTCTTACCTTTATCATATTATACCTCCAAAAATTCTAAAATAGATTTATATATATTTTCAATTTCAAATTTCTCATTTTTACTTAATTTTAAATTTATTATTTCTACTAAATTGTTTGGAATATCAGTATTGCTAATTTTACTAACTAATTTAATTCTGTCTTCTATTAAATCTGGCACTTTAAATTCCAAAGAGCTTAATATTGCATCTGAAAATTTATATGGACTTGCTGTAGAAATAATAACTTGATGATTTGAATTTGATTTTTTTATCTTATACATTCCAGTTGCCGTGTGCGGATCAACAAGATATTGATAATTTTTAAATATTTCTTTTATAGTTTTTTTAATGTTATCTTCAGAAGCGTAAATCGAACTTATATCTTTAGAAATTATAGATAAATCACATACATATCTTTCTTCTTCTTTTAAAGCTTTCATAAGAGCATTTATTTTAGAATCTTCCTTATATACATCGTATAAAAATCTCTCTAAATTACTTGAAATTAGAATATCCATGGCAGGAGCAATTGTTTTATAAAACTTTCTTTTTATACTATATTCGCCGGTATTAAAAAAATCATATATAACATTATTTTTATTTACACATGCAACTAATTTATCTATTGGAAGCCCCATTTTTTTAGCATAATAAGCAGCCAAAATATTACCGAAATTTCCTGTTGGAACTCTTATATCAATTTTTTCTCCCATAATAATTTTTTTGCCTTCAACTAATTTTTTATATGCAACAAAATAATAATTTACCTGCCCTATTATTCTTCCAATATTTATAGAATTAGCCACTGTTAAAACATATTTTTCTTTGATTGAATTTTTAAACTTATTATCTGATAACATTTCCTTTAAAAATGTTTGTCCATTATCAAAATTTCCATTAATTTTATATAATTTAGCATTTTCTCCTTCAAAAAATTTCATTTGCATTTCCTGAATTTCACTTATTCCTTCTGATGGATAAAAAACAATCGTTTTACATTTTTTTATATTTGAAAAACCTGATAATGCAGCGCTACCTGTATCTCCTGATGTTGCAGCACAAACTAATGGAATTTTAGATATATTTTTCTTATTTAAAGATATTTCTAGTAACTTTGGTAATAAAGTTAATGCATAATCCTTAAATGCTAATGTCGGCCCATGAAATAACTCAATTACTGAAAATTTATCAAAAGATTTTATATTTAAAAAATCTTTTGATTTAAAATTGTTATAGACATTTGAAGCTTTTAAAGCATCTTCTTTTAAAAATCCAAAATATTCTAAGATGTCAATTAATATCTCTTTATTAGATTTTTCTATTAATTTCATAATATTTACCTGCTTAAACTCTTTGGGTATATATAGCCCACCATCATCTGATAAACCTTTAATTATTGCATCGTAAATATCTACTTCATTAAATTTATTTCTTGTACTTATATATTCCATTTCTACCTCCTAAATTAATACTTGTAATTTATTTATTCTATGTTATAATGTTTTTAATGTAAACACAAGTGTTTTTATCAGAAATACAAATTTTGTTTCCCACATGGAGCCGAGTTTTCCCTTTGTCAAGTTTCTTACTCTCTCGGTTCCATGATTTTTATATAGGAGGTATATTATGTACAATATCGCATTACTTGGTTTTGGTACTGTTTGCCAAGGAGTATATGATCAAATTAACGAGTGGAATAAAACTTCAAATAAACAAATTACAATAAAAAAAATACTAATAAGAAACTATGAAAAATATAAAAATACTTATCCCAATATTAATATTTTTGATGATAATTGGAGTAATTTCACAAATGAAAACTTTGATTTTGTTATTTCTGCTTTAGGTGGCATTAATCCAGAATACAAGTATATTAAATTCTTTTTAAAAAATAAAATTCCAGTTATAACTGCAAATAAAGCTGTAGTAGCAGCTTATTTTGATATTTTAACCTCTCTATCATCAAAAAATAACACTCCATTTTTATATGAAGCAAGTGTTGGTGGTGGTACTTATATAGTTAAAGCTATTAAGGACATATCTTCTTATTCAAAAATAAACAATATTGAAGGTATTCTTAATGGAACCAGTAATTATATTCTAAGTTGTATTGATAAAGGATATAACTTTGATAACTCATTATTAGAAGCTCAAAATTTAGGATTTGCTGAAGCCGATCCATCTAGTGACTTAGAAGGTTTTGATTTATTAAATAAAATCACAATTCTATCAAATCTTGCTTTTAACACTTGCTTAAAACCTTCTCAAATTTCTATACTTCCACTACCACATTTATCAAATGTAGATTTGGAATGGTTAAAAAATAAAAATTATTCATTAAAATATATAGCATCTGCTAACAGAAAAGAGAATTCATTATATATAGATGTTTTTCCATTAGTAATTTCAAATAATCATTTATATAATTCAATTGATTATTCAAAAAATATTATATCTATTAAAAGCGACTCATTTAATCATTTAAGTTTTATTGGAGAAGGTGCTGGTAAAAATCCTACCGCATCTGCAATTATTAGTGATATGTTTAATTTATTAAACTATTCAAATTTCAAGAATATAACAATGGATAATTCTTTTAATTTGATTTTTGAAAAAGCTAAATATTATATAAGATTGCCAATTAATTCAAAATGGTCTAAAAATCTTTTATCTTATAATTGTAATGAAAATGAATGTTATGGAATCATCGAAATTGATAATTTAGAACTAAGAAATGAATTATTAAAAGATTCATACGCTCTTTTAAAATTGGAGGAATAATATGTCTATTGTAGTTCAAAAATATGGTGGCTCTTCACTTTCTTCACCAGAAAAGATAAAAAAAATAGCCGATCAAATTGTATTAAGAAAAAAAGATGGTAATAAAATAGTTGTTATAGCTTCTGCCATGGGAGATACGACTAATAATTTGCTTAATTTAGCTACACAGGTTAACAACACTCCTTCAAAACGAGAATTAGATATGTTGTTAACCACTGGAGAACAAATTAGCGTTTCTCTTTTAGCTATGGCTATTGAAAATTTAGGGTTTGATTCTGTTTCATTAAATTCATTTCAATCCGGCATTGAGACTACAGGCTATTATGCAAAATCTAAAATTAGTGAAATAAACACCACTAGAATAAATAAAGAGTTAGATAAAAATAAAATTGTAATAATAACTGGCTTTCAAGGGTATAATAAAGAGTTTGACCTTACAACTTTAGGTCGTGGAGGTTCAGATACTACAGCTGTAGCTATTGCTATCGCTTTAAACGCAAAATTATGCGAAATATATACAGATGTAGATGGAATTTATACAGCCGATCCTAGATTTATAAAAAATGCTAAAAGGCATAATACTATTAGTTATGATGAAATGTTAGAATTATCTAGGTTAGGTGCCTCAGTAATGCACGCACGCTCAATTGAATTAGCTAGAAAATACAATATGATAATAAAAGTGTCTTCTAGCTTAGATAATACTTCATCTGGAACGATGATAGGAGGATTTAATGTGGAAAAAGTATGTTTAAGAGGTTTATCTGTTGATCATCAAATAGCAAAAATATCAGTTATCGGTGTTCCTGATAAACCAGGTATTGCCCATTTGCTTTTTTATGAAATACACAAAAACAATATTTCAATTGATATGATTATTCAAAATGTTAACTATAATGGTCTAAATGATATTACTTTTACAGTATCTGAAAATGATTTAAATGAAGCTAATTTATTATTAAAATCTTTATCTCAATCTTTAAATTATAAAGAAATAAAATGGGATAAAGATGTTTCAAAATTATCTATCGTTGGTACTGGAATTATGGGACAAGGAGAAATAGCCGCAAAATTCTTTAAAATATTATCTGATTTATCTATTAATGTCGATATGATTTCAACTTCTGATATTAAATTATCAGTAATTTTGGATAAATCTAAAAGTATAGATGCATTAGAAGCATTACATTTAGGATTTTCAAATGATTTTTATACAGATTAATATTCAAATATTAAAAAATCAGTTTTATAATGTCAAAACACATTAGTAAACTGATTTTTTAATAATATTATTTATTTTTAGCAGCTTTAATTAGTCCTTTAAACAATGGATGTGCCTTTGTTGGTCTTGATTTAAATTCAGGATGAAACTGAACCGCTATAAAATATGGATGATTTGAAATTTCTACAACTTCAACTAATTTTCCATCTGGCGATATCCCGCTAAAGATCATTCCACACTCTTCTAATTTTTCTTTATATTTATTATTAAATTCATATCTATGTCTATGACGTTCTGAAATATTTTCTTCTTTGTATATTTCATATGCTAAACTATTCTTTGATAACACACAAGGATACTTTCCAAGTCTCATAGTTCCACCCATATCCTTAACATTAACTTGGGTTTCCATCAAATCAATTACCGGATTGGTTGTATTTAAATCTAATTCAGAACTATGTGCATCTTTAATATTGGCAACATTTCTTGCAAATTCTACCACCGTCATTTGCATTCCCAAACAAATTCCTAAAAACGGAATCTTATTCTCTCTCGCATATTTTATAGCTAAAATTTTACCTTCAATTCCCCTGTCTCCAAATCCACCAGGAATTAAAATACCGTCTAATTTGTCGAATTTATCCTTATAGTTAATTTCATTTACTTTTTCTGAATGAATCCACTCTATCTCAACTTTAACATCATTTTCTATTCCACCATGCTGTAGTGCTTCTGCTACAGATAAATATGCATCTTTAAGTTCAACATATTTTCCAACTAATCCTATTTTTACTGATGATCTTGCATTTACATATTTTCCTAACATTTCTTTCCATTTAGTCAAGTCTACATCTTTTTGCTTCATTCTCAATTCTTCTAAAACTATTTTAGGCAACCCTTCTTTTTCTAGCATTAATGGTACTTCGTATAAATTTGAAGCATCTAAATTTTGAAAAACATTCTTTGTAGGTATATTGCAAAATAGACTTATTTTATCTTTAATTTCCTTTGTTATTTCCTTTTCACTTCTACAAACAATGATATCTGGTTGAATCCCTAAACTTCTTAATTCTTTTACACTATGTTGTGTAGGTTTTGTTTTTAACTCGCCCGCTTTTGATAAATAAGGCATTAACGTTACATGTAGATATAAAACATTATCCTTTCCTACATCATGTTTAAACTGCCTAATAGCTTCTAAAAATGGTAAGCTCTCAATATCTCCAACAGTTCCCCCAATTTCAGTAATAACAAAATCTGCATGCTTCTCATCTGCTGCTGCTTGAATCTTATCTTTTATCTCATTTGTAATATGTGGAATAACTTGAACAGTTCCTCCTAAATATTCACCTTTTCTTTCTTTGTTAATTACTGAATTATATATTTTACCGGTAGTTAAACTACTGTTTTTTGTCAACTCCACATCTGTAAATCTTTCATAGTGTCCTAAATCTAAGTCAGTTTCTGCACCATCTTCAGTCACAAATACTTCGCCATGTTGGTATGGACTCATAGTTCCTGGATCAATATTAATATATGGATCTAATTTCTGAAGAGTTACTTTATAACCTCTTTCTTTTAGTAATCTTCCTAACGACGCTGCTGTAATACCTTTTCCTAAAGACGATACCACTCCTCCAGTTACAAAAATAAATTTGCTTTTCATTTTTTCCTCCATTCTATACTAAAAAATAATCTATAAAGTTTCCAAATAATTTCTTTATTTATTAAGTAAATTATAAATTTGTATTTTTTCTATTCATTTTAACTACAAAAAAAAATTATAGCATATTGCTATAATTTTTTCTACATTTTTTTTATGGTTGTAAACTTAAAAGTTGATCTACATATTCATATCTCATATCATAACTTAAATAGTCGATTAACCCCTCTATCATTTTTGCTGCTTCCGCCTTAGTTAATTCTAAAGAGGGATTAAAATAATTATCTCTATCACCCTTTATTAATCCAATTCTCTTCAATGTATAAACTGATTCTTTAGCCCAATTTGGAATCTTATGATCATCTCTAAAAGCTTCACTTTTTTCAAATTTGAACCCCTGAAATCTTATTCCTAATGCTCTTGCAATTATTGCAGCCGCTTCTGTTCTAGTTATTGGATCTTCTGGTCTAAAAAGAATTTGTCCATAGCTTTCCTTACCATACATAATTCCTTTTTCCTTTACAGCCTTCATATAGATATAATCTGGATCCTCTTGAAAAATATCATTAAAAACCGGAGGATTAACTTCTTCTTTAACATAACTTAATTTATTTAAATATGAATCTTCTTCTTCTCCAACTAAATTCATTGAAATCGCAATATATTTAGCAAAGTCTCTTCTTCTGGCTGTTAAATTAGGTCCAAAATACATTGCATGATCATCTATTACAGATAACCCTGTAAGTTTTTTAATACTACTTTCTGCCCAGTGTCCTTCTACATCTTCATATTTATGAACAGGTAATTTTTCTTGAGTTGGCAATGTACTAAGTTGTTTTTGTCCTGATCCTTTTTTTTCTAAAGCCGGAAAATCGTAATCAAAGCTTAGTAATGCAGTTTCTTGTTCAGTAAGAGTATATGAACCTGCAAAACTTGCAATATTACTTAAATAATCATAATAAGACAATTCTTTTGTTCTATTAAAACTTACTTGCATATCAACATTTCCAATCCAGTTTTTGGAATTATCTGTTAAATCTACAAAATTATAAATATAATGAATTTTTTGAGTTTCAGTGTCCCCCCAATGATTTCTATAGCCATAATTGTTACCAGAAATTTCAATATTTAAGCTTTCACCTGTATCTAGACTATATCTTTTATATGCAATCCAATTTCCTTGTAAAAATTTAATTATTGCCTGTGAATCATTTAGAACGCTATTATGAATTTGATATTCTTTCAATGTATATGTTATTGGCGTTCCTCCTGAATTATCGACAATAGTTTCAGT
>Ga0193964_1001039_pt1 | contig 12650 bp, 10 predicted proteins | sample FB_7_MG_FD_140323 | JGI IMG/M metagenome (GOLD analysis project Ga0193964, IMG submission 140323) | Microbial mat bacterial communities from the Broadkill River, Lewes, Delaware, United States - FB_7_MG | ecosystem: Environmental > Aquatic > Freshwater > River > Microbial mats | place: USA...
AAATGCCAAAACTTTATGGTCAGCTCGTAAAGAAGGAGAGCTTATAAAAGTATATGAAGCATACGATGAAAGAGACGAAGCAGGATATATTACAAGAAATATTGAAAGATATAAAGAAAATGAAGGTATAGGGTATAATTCTTTTGCAGTATTATATAGGACTAATGCTCAATCAAGGGCTTTAGAGGATGCATTTAGAAGAGATGGAATACCATATAAAGTTGTAGGAGGATTAAAATTCTACGATAGAAAAGAAATAAAAGATATATTAGGATATATGAGAGTTGTAGAGAATGAAAGAGATAATATTAGCTTGCTTAGAATAATTAATACTCCTAAACGAGGTATTGGAAATACTACTTTAGCTAAATTAAATAAATTTGCAGAAGAAAATGGATTGTCCTTATTTGAAACATTAGAGGTTATTAATGAAGTTGGATTATCAAAAAGAATTAAAGAAAAAATAGAAGAATTTTATATTGAAATACTTCATTATCAAAAATGTGCTAAATCATTAAATGTATTTGAATTATTTGAGGAAATATTAAATAAATCTGGATATATGGATATGTTAAAGGCAGATGATAGTGTAGAGTCAAAAAGTAGAATTGAAAACTTAATGGAATTTGGTGGAGTAATGAAGGAATTTTTAAATAATGAAGGGGAACATACTCTTACACAATTCCTATCAGATATGGCTTTACTAAGCGATGTAGATAAAACTGAAGAAAATGATAAAGAAACTGTTATCCTTATGACTTTCCATGGAGCAAAGGGATTAGAATTTCCTATAGTATTTATGACTGGAATGGAAGAAAACTTATTTCCATCAGCTAGAACAAATTATGACCCTGAAGATCTTGAAGAAGAAAGAAGACTTGCATATGTTGGGATAACAAGAGCTGAAAATATATTACATGTTTCATTTGCTAAGCAAAGAAATCTATATGGTAAATTTCAATTAAATGCACCTTCAAGATTTGTAAGAGAAATTCCAGCTAGTTTGCAAGATGGAGTTGGAATTAGAGCCGTAGAAAAAATGAGACAAATTGAAAAAGAATCTAAAAAACAGTTTTTTACTGGCGGAAAAATGAATTTTGAAAGTCCAAAAGTTGAAAAGAGTGAAACAAATGAACTTAATATAGGAATGAAAGTAAGACATAAGAAATTTGGCACTGGGACTATAGTAAATATAAAAAGCGCTGGAGAAGATAAGGCACTTACAATTGCATTTGAGAATAATGGAATTAAAAAACTTATGTTGTCATTTGCACCTTTAGAAATATTATAAGGGGTATTAATATGAATAAAATAAAAGAAATGGAAAATCTAATTAAAGAATTAAATAGATTAAATTATCATTATTATACGCTTGATAATCCTATTGTAACCGATAGTGAATACGATGAGTTATATGATAAGTTAGTAGTTTTAGAAAAGGAATATGGAGTGTTAGAAGCTTCACCCACACAAAGAGTTGGAGCTGCATTATTAGAAGGATTTGAAAAACACAAACATATTGCACCACTATGGTCATTAGATAAAGCTCAGTCATTTGAAGAATTGATTGACTGGGATAATAGAATTAAAAGAAAAATAAAAGAGTTAGAAATTGAAGAGAGTAAAATATATTATACACTTGAATATAAGTTTGATGGATTAACTCTTAATTTAACATATGATAAAGGACTTTTAGTTCAAGCTGCAACTAGGGGCAATGGAGAAATTGGGGAAGGTATTTTAGCGCAAGTAAAGACTATAAAAAGCATTCCTCTTAGAATACCATATAAAGGATTAATGGAAATTCAAGGTGAAGGACTTATGCCATTAAGTGCATTTGAAAAATATAATTTAAATGCTGAAGAACCTTTAAAAAATCCACGAAATGGAGTTGCTGGGGCGCTTAGAAATTTAAATCCAGTGGTTACTGCTAAAAGAAATCTTTCTGCATATTTTTATAATATAGGATATATAGAGGGAAAAGAATTTGAAAATCATCAAGCAATGATAGATTTTCTAAAAGATAATAAACTAAAGGTTCATCCATATCTTAAAATCTTTGACAATATTAATGAACTAACAAAAGAAATTGAAAAACAAGATGAAATAAGACATTCATTAGATGTGTTAACAGATGGAATGGTTATAAAAGTATTTGATAAATCATTAAGAGATAGTTTAGGATTTACTCAAAAGTTTCCAAGGTGGGCTATTGCCTATAAATTTAAGGCAGAAGAGAGAACAACTAAACTGCTTGATGTAGAGTGGAATGTTGGAAGAACAGGTAAAATAACTCCTACGGCAATACTAGAACCAATTGAAATTGGAGGGGTAACTGTTTCAAGAGCAACTCTTAATAATTATGAAGATATTTTAAGAAAAAATGTTAGGAAAAACGCAAGAGTTTGGATTAGACGTTCTAATGATGTTATTCCAGAAATAATGGGAATAGTTGAAGGAGAAGAAGATATTGGCGAAGAAATTGTAATGCCAAAAATATGTCCTGCATGTGGTACATTGCTTCAAAAAGATGGGGTTCATATATTTTGTCAAAATGCTTTAGGTTGCAAACCTCAATTAATAAATAAGCTGATTCATTATGCATCAAGAAATGCTATGAATATAGAGGGATTAAGTGAAAAGACTCTTATGCAATTAAATGATTCACTGGCATTAAATAGCATTTTAGATATATATAATTTAAAATACGATGAAATAGTTGAATTAGAGAGATTTGGAGATAAAAAATCAAAAAAATTGCTTGAAGCAATTGAAAATAGTAAAGAATGCACATTAAATAGATTTATTTATTCGCTTAGTATTCCAAATGTAGGCGTTAAAACAGCAAAGGATTTAGCAAAGGCTTTTACAAGTTTGGATGCTATTATAAATGCAAAAGAAGAAGATTTAATTGAAATTAGAGATATAGGAAATACAGTTGCACAAAGTATAGTTTCATTTTTTGGAGATGAATTAATAAGAAATGAAATAAATGAACTTTTGGCAATAGGTATTAAAATAATTAAAGAAGAAAATGATATTGATCAAGATGGACCTTTAAAAGATAAAAAAGTTGTAGTCACTGGAAGTATAGAAGGATTATCTAGAGATGAAGCCAAAGAAATGGTTGAAAAATTAGGTGGAAAATCAGTATCTTCAATATCTAAAAAAACAGATTTGCTTATATATGGAGAAAAAGCCGGAAGCAAATTAAAAAAGGCTGAAGAATTAGGCGTTAAGCTTATGAAAGCAAGTGAATTTTTAGAACTTTTAAATAGATAGTAAAAAACCCTGCTAGAGTATTTCTAGCAGGGTTTAAATTATTCAGTTGCAGCAGTATTACCTGCAATTCTACCAAAACAAACGCCATCAGCCATTGCATTTCCGCCAAGGCGATTACCGCCATGAAGTCCACCTGTAACTTCACCGCAAGCATATAAATTTTTAACGATTTTACCTTCTAAAGTTAGCACATGTCCGCTTGAATCTATAATTAATCCGCCCATTGTATGATGTATTGCAGGAGAAATGCATACTCCATAAAATGGTGCTTTGGAAATTTCTGTGGGAAGATTTTTTCTTTTAAAATATGGATCCCATTCAAACTTTACAGAACGATTATAGATATCTAATTGTGATGAAAGTTCAATTGGATTAATTTTTAGTGAATGAGCTAAATCTACCAAAGTGTCTCCAGAAACTAAAAGTCCAGATTTATCATAATTAATGATTGCCCCTAATGAATCGTATATATTTTGATCAAATATTAAATATGCTTTTTGCTCAGATTGAGCGATAATTGCTTTTGATACAACATCTCTTGTATTAAGTTCATCTACAAATCTTTGAGCTTCTTTATTTACTAAAATTGCTCCATTTCCTCTTACTGCTTCTGTAATCATAGTGCCAGATGAAATTGTTACAGTTGGATGAATTTGAATTTCTTTTAAATCTCTTAAACCCCAGTTGTTTTCTTTTGCCCAAGAGATTGCATCACCAGTTGCGCCAGGATGATTTGTAGTAGAGTAATCTTTTAAATCGGGATTAAGTTCTTTTATTAAACTATTATTTGCTCCAAATCCGCCAGTTGCTAAGATTAATTTATCACAAGTTATATTGTAGCTATAATCATTAGATTTAATTGTTAAATCAAATCCATTATTAAGAGTTTTTACAGAATCAAGTTTATTTTCAATTCGTATATCTATAGGTAAAGTAGATGCTTTCTCATATAATTTTGAAAATAAATAATCGCCAATTGCATAACCGCCTTTTGGTCTATGTGCCCTTTTTACAGATGCACCAGCTAACATACCTAAATCTTCTAGTTCACAGGAAATATTATCAGTTAACCAATTGTAATTATTAAGGCTCATATTGGCAAGAGTGTGAACTAAGTCTTTATTATTTATATTGTGACCACCAGTTAATGTGTCATTGTAATATAAATCAATTGAATCTTTAATATTGTTTTTTTCTTGAAGTGGAGTGTTACATAAGTTAATTCCACCAGTTGCATAAACTGAATTACCACCTAAGAATGGCATTTTTTCTAGTAATACAACAGATTTACCCGCTTCACTTGCTGAAATCGCTGCAGTTAACCCAGCTACACCACCACCTACAACAACAATTTCTTCTTTGCTATTTTTATATTGAGAAGTAGTGTAATTGTTTTTTTTAAGTTTAATATTATTGCTTTCAACTGCATCTTTAACAGCTTTAATAAAAGCACTCGTACTTATTGTTGCGCCAGAAATTGCATCTAGCTTATAATCATTTCTTTTAATCATTTCATCCTTTAAATATAAAACACTCCTTTTAGCAAAACCTGCATCAGAGAAGGATTCAAGTGTAATATCTTTAAAACTATCTAGTTCGTTATTTAATATAATATTTATCTTTACAGAACCAGATTTACCTTGAGATTCACCTATAAAAGAAGTATTTGAAATACTAAAAGTAGGTGTGAGTAATAATACCAAAATTAAAATTACTGCCAAAAATTTTATTCTATGTAGTTTCATATAAACGCCTCCTTACAAAATTATAACATATATAGATATAAGAAAATTAATACATAAAATTAATAAGGTTTAATCGTTGAGAATCAGCCATATATAAAGTATAATAAGAGAAGTAGAGAAAGTGGGGGTTTGATGAAGAGGATAATCGGAATTATTTTTGTTTTATTATTGTTAATTAATGTTAGTTTTGCAGAGCCAAGTAAAACTAAAATAAATGTAGATGGAAATGAAATTATTACAAATAAAGTTCAAGTTTTATTAGATGGAGCAGTTATGCTTTTCGATGTTCCGCCCGTTATTTATAATGAGAGAACTATGGTTCCTTTAAGATTTATTGTTGAAACATTAGGTGGGAAAGTTACATGGGATGAAGATTTAAAAAGAGCAAGAATTAATTATAAAGAAAATGAATTGGATATTTTTATAGATCAAAATCAAATTTATTATAATGGGCAAATGAAGGAAATGCCATATAATGTTCCTGCAAAATTAATGGGGATTAATTCTAATGGCAATTTAGTTCAAAGAACGATGGTTCCTTTAAGATTTGTATCAGAGTTTATGAATTGTTCCGTTGATTGGAATGGAGATAGGTTTGAGGCAAGTATTAAAAACAAAAAGAGCTCATTAGAAGATACATCTAATACAGTAAAAGATGAAAACATGGGAAGTTTTTTAAGTGTTTGTGGAGATGGAAAGGATTATTGTTTAAATCTAAATGTTTCAGAATCACAAAGTTATAATGATTTTATATTGGTTGAACCTGATCGAATTGTTTTGGATTTATTTGATTATCAATTAAATGAAATGCCAGTAGGATTTTATAATGATAATAATATATTTAAAAAAGATTTGTCGCTCGATTTTGCCAAAGCTATAAGAATTTATAGCGATCAAATTGAAGAAAAGACAAGATTTATTTTGGATTTAAATTATCAAACTCCATATAGAATAGAAAAAACGCAAAATGGAATTAGAATTAGAATGATTGGAGTATTAAAGGGGCAATCAGAGGTTATAAAGACAGAAGAAATTGAAGTTTCGGGAGATTTAAAGACTATTAGATCATTAAATGATGGAAATCAAGATTATTTGGAAATTGAAGCTAAAAATAGAGTTGATTATCATTTAATGAAACTTGATAATCCAGACCGTTTGGTAATTGATTTAATGGATTTAAAATTACCAGAAGGAGTTAGAGAATTTCCTATTCAAAATAGTTTTGTAGATGGAATTAGAACGTCACAATTTAATCCATCGGGGCATTATAGTGAAAATGTATATGTTTTAAGAGTTGTATTAGATTTAAATGCATCAGATACTAATATAAAAGTTATTCAAGATGGAAATATTCTTAGAATATATAATGGAAATACTGCTCCAAATTCAAATGATAGTCAAGAAAATACACAAGAAGAAAATCAAGAAAAACCACTTGATAAAGCATATGTATGGCAAAAAAGTGATGATAAATTAAATATAGGTCTTCTTTATAATTCTAATACAAATGATATTAGCTATAATGAAGAAATAAGAGAATTAAGAATTAGAATAGATAATCCACCTTCAAATATTGAAGAGATTGCTTCTTTTGAAAAAGATGATTTATTAGAAGCTGGATATATATCAAAAATTTCATCAAAGTGGTATTATAAATTTAAATTTAAGAAACCAATTATTTATAATTATGATGGGAATGGTTCAAGTTTATTATTAAATATAACACCTAAAAAAGTTGAAATAACAGGAAAGAAAGTATTGATTGATGCAGGGCATGGTGGAACAGATCCAGGAGCTATTTCTCCATATAGTGGTGTTTTTGAAAAGGATTTAACAATAAAGGTTGCAGAATATCTTAAAGTCTATTTAGATAATATGGGTTATGAGACTGTAATGATAAGAAAGAATGATAATTCAATTAATAAGTATGAAAGAGCAGAGCTTGCAAATGAAATAGGTGGAGATTTATTTATTAGTATTCACTTTAATGCACTACCGCAAAAGAGCATGAAAGGAATAATGACTCTTTACTGTCCATCATATGAAAGTGAAGTTAAAGAAGAATATCATCAATATACATTATCTAAAATAATTCATGAACAATTATTGGGTCAATTAAGTGTAAATGACTTGAAAATTAGGCAAAAATCTGGGGTTGTGGTTTTAAGAGAAACTAAAATGATTGCAGCTTTAGCGGAACTTGGATGTTTAACAAATAAAGAAGAAGAAATAATGGTTAGAAAAGATAGTTATCATCAAAAAGCGGCAAGAGCTCTTGCTGATGCGATAGATGAGTACTTTAAATACAAAGAAGTTAATCCAGAGGGTTAGTAAGAAAGGACGTTTAAATGAGAATTGACGGTAGAGAAAACAATCAAATTAGGAAAATATCAATTGAAAGGCATGTAACTAAACATGCAGACGGAAGTGTATTAATTGAATGTGGAGATACAAAGGTGCTTTGTACAGCAATGGTAGAGGAAAAAGTACCAAGATTTATGAAGGGTGAAAATAGAGGATGGCTTACAGCTGAATATTCTATGTTACCTAGTTCATGTATTACAAGAAAATCTAGAGAACGCAATAGAGTAGATGGAAGAAGTCAAGAAATTCAAAGACTAATAGGAAGAGCGCTTAGATCAGTTGTTAAGTTAGAAGAATTAGGCGAAAGAACTATTTGGATTGATTGTGATGTATTGCAAGCAGATGGAGGAACAAGAACGGCATCAATTACAGGAGCATTTGTAGCATTAGTTGATACTTTGCAAAAATTAAAAGAAGAAGGTCAAATCGAAACAATGCCACTTAGATGTGGATTATCTGCAGTAAGTGTAGGAATTGTTGAGGGTGAAGAATTATTAGATTTATGTTATGAAGAAGATTCAGCAGCACATGTAGATATGAACGTTATAATGTCAAGTGATGGAGAAATAATTGAAATTCAGGGAACTGGAGAAAAAGCGCCATTTACCAAAAACGCATTAATTAATTTATTGCAATTAGCGGAAGATGGAAATAAAGACTTAATGAATGCTCAAAAGGAAGCTTTAAAAGATATAGTATCTTTAGAGTTTTGGAAATAAAGATTTAAAACAACATATAAACTTAAAACAGCTGTTGCTAGTGTAAATCACAAGCATCAGCTTGTTTTGAAATAAATGAATATTAAATATAGAAATTATATAAAGGAGAAAAGATATGACGAAAAAACTTATTGTTTCTAGTGGAAATAAGCATAAACTTGAAGAAATCAAAAAGATTTTAAATGACTTAAATCTTCAAATTCAAAGTAAAGATGAAATTGGATTTAGCGATTTTGATGTTTTAGAGGATAAGGATACCTTAGAAGGAAATGCTTTAAAAAAAGCAAAAGCGCTTTGGGAAAAAACAGGTGGATTTGTTATTTCGGATGATACGGGATTATTTGTTGATGCATTAGATGGAAGACCAGGAGTTTATTCTGCTAGATATGCTGGAGAAGATGCAACATATGATGATAATTGCAATAAGATGTTAGAAGAATTAGAAAATATTTCTTATGATAAAAGAACTGCACAATTTAGCACAGTTATTGCACTTATTGATGAAAAAGGCAAAGAATATACCGTAAAAGGAACAGTTGAAGGATATATTTTGGCTGAAAAAAGAGGAACTAATGGATTTGGATACGATCCTATTTTTTATGTAGATGATTATAAAAAAACATTTGCTGAACTCACAGATAATGAAAAAAATAGTATAAGTCACAGAGGGAGAGCACTTCAAAAACTAAAAAAATTATTAGGAGAGATACTTTAATGAAATATCTTGTAGTTAGTGATTCTCATGGAGATATAATGAGATTTATTGAAGCTTTAGAAAGAGAGAAACCAGATGGGATTTTGCATTTAGGTGATTTTTCAAAGGATGCTGAAGATTTACTTTGTCTAAATATATGTGACGTAAAATGGGTAAAGGGAAATTGTGATGTGATTGATTCATGGAGTTCAGAAGAAGAAATAATAAGTTTGGGCGGATTTAGAATATTGATGTCTCATGGACATATCTATAGAGTAAAGAGCGGAATGCAATTATTTAAAAGTGCTGCAGAAGAAAATGAGGTAGATATTGCACTATTTGGGCATACACATATTCCATATAAAGAAATGAATAGTGGAATATGTTATTTTAATCCAGGAAGCGCCTATGGAGATGATGGTACTTATGGAGTTTTAGAGATAAATAGTGATGGATATTTTTTAGAGCACAGGTATCTATAATTTTTTTAAAAAGATAAATGTTGATATAAAGCCATTTGAAAGGTTGTATGAAAAATAACTCTTTACAACAGGTGGTCATATGTCTGACAATATAGATATAGAAGCTTTTTGCTGGGATAATTTGTGAACAAAGTAGGAGGGCTAAAATGAAATTATTAATTGAAAATGTTAATACACTTACTATGAATGATGAAAATATGTTTAGAGAAAACATATCGGTAGGTGTTGAAGAAAATCGTATTGTCTTTGTAGGTGAAAAACCAAAAGATTTTGTAGCGGATAAGACAATTGACGGAAAAGGAAAGTTATTAATGCCGGGGCTAGTAAATGCACATACACATATGCCAATGACTTTGTTTAGAAACTATGCCGACGATCTTCCTTTTCATGAGTGGTTATTTGAAAGAGTAATGCCGATTGAAGAACAATTAGATTCTGAATCTGTTTATTGGGGAACTCTTTTAGCTCTTATTGAATCTATAAAGAGTGGAGTGACATGTTTTAATGATATGTATTTCTTTTTAGAGGATATGATTAAGGCTTGTAGCAAGGTTGGAATTAGAAGTGTATTAGGAAGAGGCTTATCGGGAGATAAAGATTCAGATACTAGCAAAGAAGATGAAGTTAGAGAAATCTATAAAAAATACAATAATTCAGAAAATGGTAGAATCACTTTCTTTGTTGCACCTCATGCGCCATATACATGTGATGATGAATATCTAAAACGTTCAAAGAAACTTGCAGATGAGTTAAATGTTGGATTGCATATTCATTTAAGTGAGAGTAAAAGAGAAGTGGATGAAAGTATTGAACAATTTGGAATGACTCCTATTAAGAGAGTTGCAGAATTGGGATTATTAGATGGACATGTAGTAGCAGCGCACTGCGTTCATGTAACAGAAGAAGATTTAGATATTATGAAAGAAAAAAATGTGCATGTGCTTCATAATCCAGGAAGCAATATGAAATTGGCTAATGGATTTGCACCAGTAAAAGAAATGTTAGATAAAGGAATTAATGTTGCGTTAGGAACAGATGGAGCTGCAAGTAATAACAATTTAAATATGTTTGAAGAAATTAACTATGCAGGGTTATTGCATAAAGCGACTCATCAAGATCCATTAGCAGTATCAACTATTGAAGCGTTAAAAATGGCAACAATAAATGGTGCAAAGGCATTAAATCTTAAAGATGTGGGAATGATTAAAGAGGGTTATAAAGCAGATATGATTTTATTAGATATTGAAAAACCACATTTTTATCCTAGAAATAGATTAATTTCATCGCTAGTATATTCAGCTCAAGCATCAGATGTTGAGACAGTTATTTGTGATGGAAGAATTTTAATGGAAAATCATAAAATAAGCTTTGCAGATGAAATGGAAGTGTTAATAGAAACAGAGAAACAATTAAAAAGATTAGTTTCTCAAATGTAGGAGGGTTTTATGAAGAAGGCAATAATTGGTGGTACAGGGGTATATGATGCTAGTACTGAAAGTAGAACTGAAAGTATAAGTACTAAATATGGAGAAGCTTTAGTTGATATTGTAAAAATTGATGGAGAAGAAATTGTTTTTTTAGCTAGACATGGCAAGGAACATGGAACTCCACCACATAAAATCAATTATAAGGCTAATATGGCAGCACTTAAAGAATTAGGAGTTGAAATAGTTTTAGCGACATGTGCAGTTGGTTCTTGTAATTCTAATTATCAAGTTGGAGATTTAGTTTTAATTGAAGACTTTTTAGATTTTACTAAGGGAAGAGCATTTACATTTTTTGATGGAGATGATGGACAGGTAGTTCATACTGATATGTCAGATCCATATTGCAAGTTTTTAAGAAAAGAAATGAAAGCTCAAGCACAAAAGCTTGATATTAATCTTAAAGAAGGTGCAACATATGTATGTGCAGAAGGACCAAGATTTGAAACACCTGCAGAAATTAAATTCTATCATAAAATAGGTGGAGATATTGTTGGAATGACTAATGTGCCAGAAGTTGTTTTGGCAAAAGAGATGGAAATGCATTATGCAGCCATTGGATTAATAAGCAACTGGTGTACTGGATTTAATTGCGAAGGGGCAATATTTCACGACATTAATAAGGCATTAAAAACAGCAAAAGAAGAAGGCATGAATATTATGCTTAAAACTTTGAAAAATATAAAGATTGAAGAAGCGGACTGTGGCTGTAAAAATGCCAAGATGATTTTATAGGAGGAATAAGATGTTATTAAGAGAAGAAAGAGAAAAAATAATTCAATATGGTAAGAAATTGGTTACATCGGGATTAACTAAAGGAACTGGTGGAAATTTAAGTATTTATAATCCTGAGAAAAAATTAGTTGCAATAAAACCTTCAGGTATTGATTACTTTGAAATTCAATTAGAAGACATAGTAATTGTAGATTTAGATGGAAATATTGTAGAGGGACATCGTACTCCATCATCTGAAATTAGTATGCACCTTATTTTTTATAAAGAAAGAGATGATATTCAAGCGGTTGTTCATTGTCATTCTGTGTTTGCTTCTACAATGGCATGCATGAATTGGGAACTTCCAGCACTTCATTATTTAGTAGCATTTGCAGGTCCAGATGTAAGAGTATCTCCATATGCAACATTTGGAACAAAGCCATTAGCTGAAAATGCATTTGAAGCAATGAAAGATAGAAAAGCTGTATTATTAGCAAATCATGGTTTATTAACTGGTGCAGATTGCATTGAAAATGCATTTAATATTGCAGAAGAAATTGAATTCTGCTGTGAATTATATTGCAGATGTAAAAGCATGGGTGAACCAGTAATTTTACCTGATGAAGAAATGACATTAATGAAAGAAAGATTTAGAACATACGGACAAGCTAAAAAATAAATAATTTAAAAGTTCTAACCTTGAATAAATAAGGATTATCAGCTATAATAAATATTGCATCTAGCACCCTTAGTTCAACGGATAGAACAATGGACTTCGGATCCATCGATGAGGGTTCGAATCCTTCAGGGTGCGCCAACAAAAGCAACGAAAGTTGCTTTTTTTTGCGCGAAGGATTCGAACGCGAGGAAAGAAAGGTGCCAGTGGCAACTAGCGCCGAGCCGGATGATAGCGAAAAGCAGGACTATGAGGGAATAATAAAAATAAAAAAATAGAAATAATAAAAATATATATGAGGGAAAGAGCGGAGTGAATCCTTCAGGGTGCGCCAACAAAAGCAACGAGAGTTGCTTTTTTTTGCGCGAAGGATTCGAACGCGAGGAAAGAAAGGTGCCAGTGGCACCTTACGCCGAGCCGGATGATAGCGAAAAGTGAAATTTAAAAAATGTAACAATAAAAATAGAAATATAGAAACAATAAAAATATA
>Ga0193964_1001041_pt1 | contig 12635 bp, 13 predicted proteins | sample FB_7_MG_FD_140323 | JGI IMG/M metagenome (GOLD analysis project Ga0193964, IMG submission 140323) | Microbial mat bacterial communities from the Broadkill River, Lewes, Delaware, United States - FB_7_MG | ecosystem: Environmental > Aquatic > Freshwater > River > Microbial mats | place: USA...
AGAAATATCATTTAAAGATAGACTAACAGGTTTAAATAATAGAATTGTTTTTGAAAATGAATTAGATAAAATGACTAGTGAAGATGATTTATTTACAGTTTTTTTAATTGATGTTGATAATTTTAAAAGATTAAATGAAATGTATGGACATAATTATGGGGATTTATTTTTAAAGCAGTATGCAGAGATGCTTAAACAGATATTTAAACTTGACAAGGTTTATAGATGGGGCGGAGACGAATTTTTATTAATTAAATCGGGAGTTGGAAAATTCGATTGTATAGATACAATCAATAAATTAATGGAAAATTCTAATAAAAAATGGAATTTGAAAAACATTGAATTTAATACTACAGTAAGTATTGGAATAGTAAAGTATCCTCAAGATGGTAAAGAAAGATTTGAATTATATAAAAATTTAGATTTAGCTTTATACAATTCAAAAGGCAAAGGCAAGGGAAGATATTCTTTTTATAGTGAGAGTTTATTAAAAGAGCTTGAGATGAATTCATTTTTAGAAAAAGAATTATTAGATGCAATTGATAATAATAAATTCGAATTATTTTTTCAACCAATTTGGTCAATAGAGTTTAGTGAAATTGTTTCATTTGAATTATTACTTAGATGGAATGAAAATAACACTAAATTAAATATTGGAGAAATTATAGGATTTGCTGAAAAGACAGGAATAATAACTAAGATTGATAGATGGGTTGTAAAAGAGGCATTTAAATTAATTAGTGAAAACTTTGGAGAATCAAGTAAATATATTTTTTCAATTAATTTATCCGCGCAGTCATTTAATTCAGAAGATTTTATGGAATTTTTAAAAACACAATTAAAGGAATTAAGAGTAGACAATGGATTAATAGAATTTGAAATAACGGAACATACTTTAGTAGATGATATAGAATATTCTGCGAGAAAGATGAAGAATTTAAAGTCATTAGGTTTTAAAATTGCATTAGATGATTTTGGTACAAGATTTTCGTCTTTAAATTATTTAAGTAAACTTCCGTTTGATGTATTAAAGGTTGATAAATCTTATATTGATTCGATATGTGAAATAAATAATGATAAAATTATTGTAAGTCAAATAATTAAATTAGCTAAAAATTTAGGACTTGAAACAGTTGCGGAAGGAATAGAAACTAAAGAACAGTTAGATATGTTAAAAGAATTGAAATGTGATTATGGGCAGGGCTATTATTTATCAAAACCAAAATCATTAGATAGTATTTTAGAAGAAATATAAACAATTAATAAATATTATTTATTAATTGTTTTTTTTGACAATTTTTAAAATAAAGCTAAAATATAAAAATTTATTTAATTATTAATAAATGCTATAATATATAGAACTCATTTCTATAGATAATAAATATGAAAGAGATAAAATTTACAATGATAAGGTGATTAAATGATTGAAATAAAAAATATATCAAAAAAATATGGCAATAATATTGCGGTAAATAAATTAAATTTAAAGATAGAAAAAGGAGATTTTATTGGTTTATTAGGTCCTAATGGAGCAGGCAAAACGACTTTAATTAAAATGATAGTTGGACTACTAAATGCAGATAGTGGAGAAATATTAATTGAAAATGAAAGATTATTTAGGAATAATTTAAATATTAAAAGCAAACTAGGCGTCGTACCACAACATATAAATTTAGATAAAGAATTATCTATTTATGAACACATGTATTTTACGGGAAAATTATATAAGATGGATAAAAAAACTATTGTAGATAGAACAGAAGAAATACTTGAATTTTTAGAATTAAATAAACATAGGAAAAAATTATGTAAAAATTTATCCGGCGGAATGCAAAGAAAATTAATGATTGGAAGAGCAATATTACATAATCCAGATTATATAATATTAGATGAACCTACAGTTGGAATTGATTTAAATACTAGAATTGAAATATGGGATATGTTAAAAAAAATGAAGAATGACGGCAAAACAATGCTTTTAACTACTCATTATATAGAAGAAGCAGAAAGTTTGTGTGAAAGAGTTGCTTTAATGGATCTTGGGAAAATTTTTTATGACGATAGTCCAAAAAAATTAATTGAAAAATTAGGTAAAAAAACAGTCGAATATTTTAAAGAAGGAAAGACTTTTTATGACTATAAAGATTCATTAAATGAAGCTAAACAATTTTCTAATTCTTTAGGGGAAAATTATATGGTTAGAGATACAACGCTTGAAGATGTTTTTTATAGCTTTGCAAACAAGAGGGTGGAATAATGGAAGTATTGACAATTTTATGGAGAGAATGGATTTTTTTTAAGAGAAGATTTTGGCATATAACAAGTGCATTAATAATTTCACCATTATTATATATTGTTACCTTTGGATATGGAATTGGAGACAGTTTAATAATAGATGGTAAATCATATTTATTTTATATTTTACCTGGGGTAATATCACTTACAGTTATGAGAACCAGTTATAGTGCAATAGCAATGAGAATTAGTATTTCAAGATTACATGAGAAGAGTTTTGAAAACTATATAATTTCACCAACAAGAATGCAATATTTAACATTAGGGCATGTATTAGCTGGTTCACTAAGAGGCTTATATGCAGGATTTTTAATTGTATTAATAGTATCCATATTTGGTATATATCTTAATGTTGGCTTTGCTTTTTTGGGAATTTGCATATTAAATAGTTTATTGTTCTCATCTTTAGGGTTTATTGCGGCAATGTGGATAGATACTCATTATGATATGAATAGATTTACAAGTTTTGTGATTACGCCAATGTCATTTTTATGTGGAACATTTTTTTCATTAGAAGAAATGCCAAGTGTGCTAAAATTTATTATTGAATTGTTGCCATTAACTCATTCAACACAGTTATTAAGGTCAGTTGTTTTTGGAAAAGATTTAAGCTTAAAATCTATAATAATAGTTGTATTTTACATTTTAGTATTTTTTACATTAAGCGTAAAAGTTTGTTACAGGGAAGATAGATCATAATGTTTAAAATTGGAGAGATAAGTAAAATAACTAAAGTTAGTGTACAAATGATTAGGCATTATCAAAAGTTAAATCTAATAAAACCTGAATATATTGATCCCAAAACAGGATATAGATTTTTTTCTGAAGAAGCAATATATAAAATATGGAATATTAAACTTATGCAAATGGCAGGATTTTCATTAAGGGATATAGAAATTAATAGAAATTTATCTTTTAAAGAGTCAATTAATAAAATAGGTGAAGTAAAAAATGAACTGGAAAGTAAAGTTATAGAATATAATAAATTAATTAAATATTTAGATAAACAAATGATTAACTTAAACTATATGAGAGATTATAGTGAAAAAAGAGGTGAGATAAAATATTTTAAAAGAAGGTATGGCAAAAAAGTTGATATTGACTATAGTAAAAAATCTCATTATGAATTATTAGAATTAATGATGAAAGATGGAATCGATATAGAAATAACTCACCAACCATCAATTTTGATTAAATTGGAGAATAGAAAAGTAGTGAAAGATGCTCTTTTTGCAATAGGAGATACAAATAATTATTCAAATTTTATATTAGAAGGGTATTACTATTGTAAAATAGTAAAATCAGAACCAAAAGAAATATTGGATTTTGATATTTTATTAAAAGAAATAGAAAGTGAAGGATTTAAACTAAGAGGACATGGGGTAATTAAAATTTTAGTCGAGGATCAATTTATTAATCAAAAAGAGAATAATTTATATGAAATTCAACTAGCAGTAGAGTCAAAATAAATATTTTAGAAATTTAGAAGCTATCAAACTATAGATTGTAATATTTGATGGCTTTTTATATTTTTAAAGATAGGGGTTGACAATAAGTACAAATTAAAGTAAATTAAATATAACGCTAATATATCAGAAAAATATCAATGAGAGGTGATTAGATGATTGAAATAAGATGGCATGGAAGAGGCGGACAGGGTAGCTTTACTGGAGCTAAACTATTAGGAGTTGCTGCATCAATATATGAAGGAAAATATGCACAAGCTTTTCCATCATTTGGACCAGAAAGAAGAGGTGCACCAGTATTAGGATTTAATAGAATTTCTGATACTCAAATAAGAGAAAGATCTGAAATAAGCAAATGTAATTTTATTGTTTTTTTAGATGATACTCTATGGAATGAATCATATTTAAATGATTTAAAAGAAGACTCATTTGTATTAATTAATACAGATAAAGAAATAAAAGGTGACAAAAGAATAAAATGTCTAAATGCAACACAATTAGCATTAGATATTATGGGAAAACCAATTGCTAATACAGGAATGTTTGGATTTTTAATTGCATTTGCTGACAAGGATTTGTCAAGTAATAGTTGTATTGAAGCGATAAAAGCTACTATGAAACCAAGCATAGCGGGTAAAAATGTTGAAATATTTAATGAAGCTTATAAATTAGGAAAGGAGATATTATAATGAAAGATTTTAAAGTAAAAAAAGCACCTAAACTTGAAAAACTTTCTGATTTTCCTATGGGTTCAAGCTGTGAAAGTTTTAATATTACTGAAATCAATGCAGGATGGAGAGTTTTCAAGCCAGTTTTGGATGTGGATAAATGCGTTAATTGTTATAGATGCTATTTGGTATGTCCTGAAGGAGCTATTCATAAAAATAATGATAAGTTTGAAATAGATGAAGATTTTTGTAAGGGATGCGGACTATGTGCCCATGAATGTAAAGTTAATGCAATTTCAATGATAAAGGAGACAAAATAATGCCTAAATATGATTTTTTAAATGGAAATGAAGCTGTGGCATATGGAGTTAAATTATCTAGGCCACATGTTGTATCAGCGTATCCTATTACGCCACAAACAAAAGCTGTTGAAAAAATAGCTCAATTTGTTCAAGATGGAGATTTAGAATGTGAGTATATGCATGTTGAATCAGAGCATAGTGCGATGTCTTGTGCAATAGGTTCAAGTTCGGTAGGTGCAAGAACTTTTACGGCTACATCTTCTCAGGGACTTTTATATATGCTTGAAGGATTACCATATGCATCTGGAGCTAGATTGCCAATTGTAATGATGAATGCAAATAGATCAATAGCAACTCCTTGGAATATTTATGGAGATCAAATGGATGCTATGTTTGCCTTACCAACTGGTTGGATTCAAATTTTTGTTGAAGATGCACAAGAAGCTTTAGATATGATGATTCAAAGTTTTAAATTAGCTGAAGATCATGAGATATTAACTCCGGTTATGGTTAATATGGATGGCTTTGTATTATCTCATACTTACGAAAAAGTTCAAATCCCAGAACAAAAAGATGTTGATGATTTTTTACCCGAAATAGTTACTGCTCCGCATCTAATGCAGGATGAAAATCCTATGAGTATGTGTATATCTGCTGGAAATAAGCATAATATGGAATTCAAAATAAAACAACATAAAGAGATGGAAAAAGCCTTTGAAAAATTTGAAGAAATTGATTTAGAATTTGAAAAGAAATTTGGAAGAGGGTATGGTTCTGCAATTGTAGGATATTGTCATGAAGATGCAGAATGTTTGCTAGTTACAGCAGGAAGTGTTACTGGAACTGCTAAAAATGTTGTTGATAAATTAAGAAAAGCAGGTAAAAAAGTAGGATTGCTTAAATTAAGAATGATTAGACCATTTCCAATAAAGTTATTAAAAGAATTATGTTCAAATAACTCTACTATTGGCGTTTTAGATAAAAATATATCATTTGGTTATGAAGGAAGTTTATTTACTAATATTAATTCTGCATTAAAGCAAAATAATCATATTGGGGAAACGTATAATTTTATTGGAGGAATTGGTGGAAGAGATATTACGCCAGAAAATATCGAAGAAATGTTTGATGTTTTATTAGGAAATAAAAAAGCTGAAAAGATTTCATTTTATAATATGAGGTGTGAATTATGATGAATAAATTGAATGCAAGAAATATTGATACTCAAGAACTTTTCTATGGACACAAAGCTTGTGGAGGTTGTGGAGAGAGTTTAGCTTTAAGATTGGCGTTAAAAGTTTTAGGTGAAGAAGCTTATATAGCTTTACCAGCGGGATGTATGTCAGCAGTTTCATTTATTTATCCCAATATGGCTTTTAAAAATAATGCTATTATTACTCCATTTGCATCTACTGCAGCTGTAACTACAGGAATGCAAGCAGGGTTAAAAGCTAAAGGCAAGAAAAATCCACTAGCAGTTGGTTTTGCTGGAGATGGTGGAACAGCAGATATTGGAATTCAGGCATTATCAGGAGCAATAGATAGAGGAGAAAAATTTATTTATATTTGTACTGATAATGAAGCGTATATGAATACTGGTATTCAAAAAAGTGGATTAACTCCTTATGGGTCACATACTACTACAACTCCAGTAGGAAAAAAAATAAAAGGAAATATGCATAAAAAGAAAAATATGTTTGAAATTGTTGCGGCACATGGAATTGAATATGCTGCTACAGCAAGTATGGGATATATTGAAGATTTTTTAAATAAAGTTCAAAAAGCTAAAGAACACGATGGTCCATCGTATATTCATGTATTAGCGCCATGTCCAACAGGATGGGGACATGGTACTGAATTAACGGTAGAAATTGCAAAAAATGCAGTTGATACGGGATTATGGGTTTTAGGTGAATATGAAGATGGTAAATTTAAATTAAATAAAAAACCAAAAGAATTTAAACCTATTGAGGAGTATTTAAAACCACAGAATAGATTTAAACATTTAACAAATGAAATGTTAGGTGAAATAACAGAAATAAGAGATCAATATTGGGATTATATATTAGAAAATTGGGAAGTATAGTTGCAAAGACTAAAATAGATAGTTTTTATTATAGTATTTAAATTAAGCGGACGGATAAATATACATTCGTCTGCTAATTTAAATTATAATAAAATAAAGAAAAAATATTTTAATATGAGATAACTTGCGGATTTTTGAAAATCATATATAATTAAGTAATAAAATATTAAGATATTGATGAAGAGGATGAACTATTTTGAAACAAGCTAATGAATATATTTTTGAAGAACTAAAAAAAAGAATAATAGAATTAGAATTAGTGCCTGGAGAAATTATTAATGAAAAAGCATTAATTGAGGAGTTCAATGTAAGCAGAACTCCAGTAAGGGAAGCTATAATAAAGTTATCACAAATTGGATTGGTGGAAGCTAGACCAAGAGTAGGTACTTTTGTTACACAAATTGATATGAGATCTGTAAAAAATGCATACGAAGTAAAAAAGAATTTAGAAGCTTTAGCATCTGAATTAGCAGCAGTAAGAGCAGATGATAAAGAAAGAGCAGAATTATTTGAAATAATAGATAGATTTTCACATTATGATATAGTTAAAGATTATAAATTATGTATACAGGACGATCAAAGATTTCACCAAATTATTAGGCAAGCTTCTAGAAATGAAATTTTAATTGAGATGCTTGATATATTAAATACTAAAACAGCTAGATTTTTACAATATATTAGGTATGTAATAAATGACTATGATTGGTTTCATAAATCATTAGAAGATATGGCAAATGCAATTAATGATAGGGATACAGAAGCTGCAAGAAGATTTACAGAAGAACATACAAAAGCATTTTTAGATCAAATGTCAAAACATTTTTTTGGATAATAAAAAAAGTTAATTGTGTTTAATCACACTTAACTTTTTTATTATCCATAATTTTTTTCTTTATTTTATGATTTTGAGTACCTCTTTTAACAACCTTGAAAATTGATGTAATAACTATAAGCCCAGAAGCTATTGCACCTGCTAGCAAAAGTGTTTGACTGCCTTGTATTGAAGCACTTTGAAAATCTCCTTTTATAATATAAAACATTGAATAATACATATTAGCACCAGGAACAAGGGTTATTATTCCAGGAATAATAAATAAGGGAACAGGAGCTTTTTTATATATTGCAGCTATTTCTCCAAATAGGCCTACACTTACAGCACCAATAAAACACGAAAGAATTGTAGAATCAGTTATATTAAGACAAATTAGGTATGAAATCCAGGCTAAAGCACCACCAAAACCAGAGAGAAATAAATATTTTTTAGGAACATCAAAAACAATAGAGAAACAGATACACGCTAATAATGCTATTATAAAGTCTTTAAACATAATTATTCTCCTTAAAATGTGAAATTAAGAACTATACCAACACCGCCAGCAATTGCCATTGCAATAAAGACAGCTTCAGCCATTCTTGCTACTCCAGATAATAAATCGCCATGAAAAGTATCGCGTATACTATTTGTAATCGCAACTCCAGGTACTAAAGTCATAATTGAACTTATGATTACAATATTTGAATCTATAGGGAAACCCATTTTCATAATTAATATTGATAAAAAGGCAGAAATTGCACCGCCAGATAGATTAGTTAAGAAAAAAGATATATTATATTTATTTAATAATGACAGAATTAATTGCATTAGAATATTAACAGTAAAGGTTGCAGTAAATTCAGGAAAACTACCTTTAAATAGTAATGAAAAAAATGCTGCAGTTAATGCAGAGGCTAATAATTTAACTATTAATCTGTAAGGTGGTTCTAAGTCAATCTGTTTAAATAGAAAATATGCTTTTTCAATTGAAATTTCTCCAGCACATAATTTTCTTGAAACTGTATTAACTTTGTCTATTTTAGATAAATTAATGGACCTTTCTGAAATTCTTTTTATATATGTTCCAGAACTACTATCATCACCAATAGATAAGAAAATACCTGTAGGAGTGACAAAAGCATCTACTTCTTCATAACCACTTGCTTGCATAATATACTTCATTATTTCTTCAACTCTAAAGGTTTCAGCTCCATTTTTTAACATAAGAGAACCAGCATATAGAGCAACTTTTTTACAATATATACAATCCATATTTTCATCTCTCCTTTATTATTAATAAGATACCACTAATTAGTAGGATAAAGCAATAAGGATATTTATATTTCAATATACAGAATTTTTAAAATTATCATTCAATAAAAATATAATAAATGATATAATTATAGTTTAAGATTAAGGCTATTTAATATTTACATAGGGGGATAAATATGATAATTGAAATGGAGGTTTATGATTTAGATCGATTTTTAATATTGAGAAATTTGAATAGTAAATATATTGAAAACTGTAGTAAAAAGGAATTTTTGTCACAATATTTTGAAAAACTGATTACGCAAGAACATATAATATATTTAATTATAAATGCTAATTTTGATGTGGGATACATTTGGCTTGATATAGGAAAGAGTAAAGAAATTGAGAGTTATTGTATTTCTAGTTATAGCTATCAAAAATTTGCACAGAATTTAAAAGAACTAAAGGAAAAATATAATATAAAATAGATATGGGAAAAATGACATATCTATAATAATGAATTTTGATTTTGAATATACTGGTTCTGAATTTGCAATATATTATGGGGTATAGGTTTAAATTGATATTAGTAAAAAATTAGTTAAATTGATAGAAAGCCCATTTTGAAATGATGATTTTATTAAATAAATGGGTAAAAAGATAATATAATAAGAAAAGGTGGTGTGAATAATGTATGTTTTGTTAATATATAATTCAAACGCTGGGAATCGTTCTTTTTACCAAAATTTAGATATAATTATTAGTAAATTTCAAGCTAAGGATCAACAAATTATTCCTTATAAAATTGAAGAAATAGATAAATTTTTAAAGTTTTTTAGAAATCTAAATCCTAGAAATTATTCAAAAGTGTTAATTGCTGGAGGGGATGGAACATTAAATTTAGTTATTACTCAAATGCTTAAGTATGGTTGGCAAACACCTATTGGAATATATCCAGCTGGCACGGCGAATGATTATGCGAATTATTTTAAATTACCTAAAAAAATAGAAGATATAACAGATATTTATACTGAAAATCATTTTGTGTATTCAGATGTTGGCTGTGTTAATAATAACTACTTTGTTAATGTTTTAAGTCTTGGATTTTTAGTTAATGTAGCACAAAAAACCGGTCTTAAAGCAAAAAATAGATTTGGAGTACTTGCATATTATTTAAAGGGATTAGAAGAAGCTGTAAATGTTTCATATACGCCTATTTCACTAAAAACAAAAGCAATAAAAATAAAGGAAGAAATAATTTTAATGCTTGTTTTAAATGGAACTTCAGCAGGAGGATTTAATAAGATGCTATTTGATGCATCTGTAAGTGATGGACTATTAGATGTTTTAATATTTAAAAAGTGTCCTATATATGAATTATTGCCTTTGTTTATAAAATTAATAAATGGAGAACATGTATCAAGTCAATATGTTATGCATTTTAAAACAGACTATTTAAAAATTGATGCAGATGAAAATGTCTTGGTTGACTTAGATGGAGAAAAGAGTGTTAGATGTCCATTAGAAATAAATGTTTGCGAAAAAGTTATTAATGTTTTAGTGCCTAAAGAAGGTATAATATAAAATCAATTAAAAATTATTAATGAAATAAAAAATCATTAATAATTTTTTTATTATGCATTAAACAGTTTAATGTATAATATGTTTAGGAGGTAGATTATGAATAATAAAATATGTATGGGAATATTAGCACATGTTGATGCTGGAAAAACAACAACAACAGAGGCTATTTTATATAATGCTGGAATCACCAAAAACATAGGTGATGTAAATAAGGGAACAACTATGATGGATACAGATGAATTAGAAAGAAAAAGAGGCATAACTATTTATAGTGATCAAATTTCATTTAAATTTAATGATGTTGAAATTCAAATAATTGATACTCCAGGACATACTGATTTTTCATATGAAGTAGAAAAAAGTATTAAGGCAGTAGATTTTGCAATATTAATTGTATCAGCAATTGAAGGGGTTAGAATGCATACAATTAAAATTTGGGATATACTTAAAAGCAATAAAATACCAACTATAATAGTTGTTAATAAAGTCGATAGAGCAATAAATAGTGTTAAGGAAATTATAAATGATATTAATGAAAAATTAGCATCAAATATAGTTATTATGAATAAACTTGAAATTATAAAACCAAATAGGATGGAATATTATTCTTATCTTTCGGATAAAAAAGAAGTGGCGGATTGTATTCAAGAAGAATACGTGGGGAATAAAAATTATGGTAAGGATTATTTATTAGATGAGTTATCTAAATATAATGATGAATTATTAGAAGAAATTATAAATGAAAATAATATATCAAAAAACAATTTATATTCATATATTGCAAAATCATTTTACCAAAGAAAATGTTTTCCAATATATTTTATTTCTGCTTATAAAAATGGTGGTGTAGAAATTTTACTTAAAGATATTTCAGAACTATCAAAAAAATATGAAAGAGATAACGATGAAAAGTTAAAATTTATAATTTATAATATTAAAAAAGAATTTAATAAACCACTATTAGCATATATAAAAGTTGAAACTGGAGTATTATCCGTTAGAGATGTATTAGAAGTTAATGGAGAAATGCAAAAAATAACGGAAATAAGAATTTATAATGGAAATAGCCATGAAAGGGTAAATCAATTAGTAGAGGGTCAAATTGGAGTAATTGTTGGATTGGATAAAGTTAAAATTGGTCAAAAATTTGGATTTGAAGATGAAACAAGTGAAAAAGCTTTTAAACCATTAATGAGAACAAAGATTATTTCTAATAATGAAGATATGAAACTTCTTTATAATAAAATAAAAATTTTAGAAATTGAAAATGATACTTTAGATATAGTGTGGCATAATACAACAGATGAAATATCAATGATGGTTATGGGTGATATTCATATGCAAATATTAAAAGAAAGTATTTTAAAAAGATTTGGATATAAAATAGATTTTTCTGAACCAAGAGTTGCATATTTAGAAAAACCATCAAAAGAAAGTCAAGGGTTTTGTCATTATGAGCCTAAAAAACATTGTGCAGAGGTAGAAGTTCTAATTAGTCCATTAGAAGACGGAAAAGGGGTTCAATTTTGTTCAAGTATAAATCAAGACATTATGCCAATGCAATATCAAAATATCATTAAAAAGACTATTCCGGAAGCAGTAAAGCATGGTTCTATATTAGGAGCTCCTGTTACTGATATTAAAATTACTTTAATTGCAGGAAAATATGATTTAGAACATACACATGGAGGAGATTTTAGAATTGCTACAATTAGAGCGGTTCAAGATGCATTAGAGAAAAATAAAATGTTTCTAATTGAGCCAATATATTTATTTGAAGCAGAAGTAGATAGTTCACTTTCAAGCAATATAATATCGGATATAGTTAAAATGAAGGGTGAATTTATAGATTCAATATCAAAAGGCGAGAGAATTAAAATTTTAGGAGAAGTTCCTATTTCAAATGCATTAAACTATCCAGCTCTATTTCAATCAAAAACTAAAGGTATTGGATTATTGAATTTGTCATTACTTAAATATTCTAAATGTCATAATGAAGAAGAAATAATAAATGATGAAGAAAATTTAATTCCAAAAGATACACATTTATATAATTCAATTTCATTATTTAGAGAAAATAGAAAGATGAAAAAAGTTAAATAAATATGATTGTGGGGAAGATATGATTAAAAAAATAGATTTTGAAGATTTGAAATTAATTTTAAA
>Ga0193964_1001043_pt1 | contig 12630 bp, 15 predicted proteins | sample FB_7_MG_FD_140323 | JGI IMG/M metagenome (GOLD analysis project Ga0193964, IMG submission 140323) | Microbial mat bacterial communities from the Broadkill River, Lewes, Delaware, United States - FB_7_MG | ecosystem: Environmental > Aquatic > Freshwater > River > Microbial mats | place: USA...
ACAACCATCACCGAGCCAATTACATCTTTTGACATATTTCATTCTCCTGTTGAGGTTCATGCTTTACAAAAACGTACATGCAATAGATAGCAATAGTAGGGCCAAAGTGATTTGTGAATTGAAAAAAGCGGCGGTTTTTGTGGGGAAAAATGAGAATAAGCTGTTGATCTTGGGCGAAAAAGAAAAAAAAGAATAAAATTAGAACTTCTATAAATGATTGGAATGATTCTTCAGAGGTGTTTTGTTTCTGGGTCAAAATGACCCATCGGAGCGATACCGTTGGGTCAAGTTGAAACAATCAAGTCGCGAATATTCAGGTCTTTCCAGATGGCGGTTTTCACTAATTCTGATTTTAAAACCAAAATCAAATTTAGCAAGATCTATAGGGATACGCTCCATCGCTGATTAGGGTGTCGGGAAGCTTGTAAGGGGGAGCTTGATCCGGCACAATAATGGAAGAAAGATCCGTATGAACCTCAAAGAGCGTTCAGGCCCGGATTATCAGAGGGTATAGTGTTCGGCGCGCCAGCTTTTATCTATTGTGTTCTCCCTTCTTGGGGGGTCTGATCTGTGAATTCGATATTTTGATCTTTATTGTATCGAGAGTGATATTTACCGTAAGGCAAAGAGTGTAAAGCCCTATAGTTCGCTTGGCGTGCATAGGGGACATAATCTGCAATGGCTGTATTGACTGCAGTTACAATAGCACTTGCAATTAATCCAGCTATACCGCCGCCTGAATTTCCTCCGGACAAATCAATAACAACTGTTCCATTATATTTCCATAATTCCCGGTTCGTACTTGTCGATTTTAAAGAACAATCAATTGATACGGTTAGATTGGATGCAATGACCATATAGCAGAGATCCCATTTTTTTATTGTTGTAAACAAAACTGCATCCGCCCCGAAATATTCTTTAAATTTGGCAAGGGGAATGTCTGCTAAAAGCTCTGAATCATAGATCCCTTCCATTTTAAGGAGTTCGGTTGTCAATGGATAGGAAAACGTATAATATCCCGTGTAGGTTAACGGTTCCTGGATGGTTGTTGAATAATACTCTTTCGCGTCAGCAGCCGTGGATTCATTCATAGGGGGCAAAATCAGTATAGAAAGAGGAGATTCCTCATACATCCTTGGGAATTCCTGCAATTTTGTGGTGGTTTTTGGAACACAAGAGTACAGTGAGAACATCAGCAGTACTGATAGGAATATGCAGAATTTATTTTTCAATTGATTCACCTTTATTTTCTAATTGTCCCTGTTTTGCTCCTGGGATTGGAGAATCTGAATTTGACTCCGGGGCGTCTCTTGTTGTTGCCATCTGTACCAGTCGTTTCATTAAAAGACTTGATTCAGGATACTGCTTGGCTTCTGCTTGAAAAAAGGGAATTGCCTCTTTGGGTTGATTGTTTTTTACGAGAATGAAGCCTAATTCAGCATAAATACCAGGAGGAACAGGCGTGTTTTGTTTGCCCGATTCAGTAATAATTTTTTTCAATTCCTGTTGATGTGCGACCAGGGAGTCTTCAGTTTGATTTTTCTCCAAAGAATATAGTGTTTGAGAATAATCCCCAAAATAGTACATTCTTTTTTCAGCGCACCCGATAATGGCCAGGCATAAAAATCCAAATGTTGCTCCAAATATTATTTTTTTCATGGTATCCGAATTTCCTTTGATGAACCGCTGCCCAACAGTATTGTTCTGTTTACAACCTTTGCCCCGTCTTTAATCACAACTACATGATGTTTCCCGGAGGTAGTTTCGTAGTGGATATTTTTTCCGTTGTTCAACACAATCGGTTCCAAATCATCAATGCGAACAATCGCACCAACCGTATCACCCGTGAAATTCAAATAACTGACTTTTTCTTTCTGAGTAGCGGTTTCCTTAAGCCCGCATCCGCAAAAGACCAAAACACACACAACACAAAGTATAAATAAATTTTTATGGATCATTTTTATTTTTCCCTATAATTATTTTTCCTGAATATACAAAGAGCCAAAGTCACCAGAACGGATAAATGCGTTAAAGTCTCCTTCAATCATTTTGCAAAAAGAGACTTCCGTTTCCGGACTGTTCCCTGCCGAAGAAAGGGTTTGGATTTTTCCTATGGTCTTTCCCGGAAGCGTAATCATCATATTCGTCTGAGGATTTTTAACTTTTTTCCCCTCTTTTATAACGCTAAAAATATCCCCCACTTTTATTTTTTGGGAAGGGCCCCCGCTAATAATCAGCAAGCCCTCTTCGGCACCAAGAATGTAGGATCTCCATGGCCTGTCTAAAAGATTTTCAATGATATTTGAAGATAAATTTGTAATTGCCGCATCAAGCGCCTTGTCATTTATTGATGAATCATATCCGGCCCTTTCGCCGACACCAAACACCGATCCTGATTCAGTGGATGCTTCTCCTTCCCCTTCTTCGGAATAAATGATTTCTCCGGTTTTTACGTCTATCAGGCGGATATGAACTTTGGCAAAAGCGACCTGCCGTTTGGTTCGACTGAAGATACCCACCTTGCCCTGATTTTTCCTCCCAAATTCAGTCACAGACCCGATTATCAGATAGTCGGCCATATTTTTCAGCGGACCCATGTCCTCCATCTGCAATTCTTTAGTGATTTTGTCCAGATCGGCCCGCTCAATTAGTATAAACTTGTCTGTTTCAACAAGTTTTGAAGATAAGATATCAACAGCTTGTTTTCCTATACGATCATTTTTATCATCTATGAAAAAACTTTGACCGTATTTTGTTTCATTAGAAAATCTTGCTATCGCTACTTTCCTTTTTAGGCGCGTTTTATTACTAATATTTTTTGTTTCTTGGCTGATTGTTTTACTGACTTTCGGAGCTTCTTTAATTTTTTTTATTTCCGTTTTATCAACCGTCGCACAGGATGAAAACAAAAGCATCACTGTAAGGATTCCGCATAAAATCGGACATATCTCTTTCATTGAAAAATTACCTTTCATAAAAAATTGATCAATATCAAACTATGTTTTCTCTACTTTTTTAGGATCCATTTAAGGCATATCATAGCAAAATTTTTAATTCAATCATTACCGCCCCATGGAAATTTAACCTTGATTTAATAAAAAATAAATATACATTAAAAGTAGATTTTATAACTTTAAAGGAGAGTAATTCGTATTATGAAAATCAGCCAGGAACAAAAAAAAGAGAACCGGCTAAGGCTGATCAGGGCCATGACAGATCTTGTGATTGAAAACAAAGGCCCGGTGACCATGCGGGAAGTCGCCCGCAGGGCAGGCGTCGCAGGCGCCACAATTTATAACTATTTCCCCACAAAAGACGCCATCTTTTTCGCCTACTATGAGGACCATATCAACGACGTCATAGACCAGCTTACGGCCATGGACACATTCCACACCTTCAGTCTTCAGGAACAGCTTCAGACTTTGTTTGACACCAGTCTTCGCCTGTACCTGCCGGACCGGGAATTTGTGGCGGCCACCTTTAAAAAGGTCTGGCTGGCCGGGAGCGGTAATTTTGCCCGCCTTAAAGCGGTCCGAACCGGTCTGCTGGCTGCCGTCAACGACATTATTGCCGCAGCCGAGGAAGCCGGAGAGATTCCCGGGCAGGTCTTTCAGGATCTGACCGGGCAGTTTTTTGCCGATGCATACATTGCCGTTGTCCTGTACTGGCTGGCCGATGATTCCGACAAATTTCAAAACACTGATGTCCTTATGGACCAGGGACTGGATTTGGCCTGCGCCCTTTTGAAAGCCGGTGTGACCAACAAAATGTTTGATATGGCCGTTTTTCTGTTCAAACAGCATGTACTGAACCGCATGAGCCGGTTCTGCCCGATTGAAAAAGCCGATATCAAACCCAAACGACGATTCATGGGAGGGCAAAATGACGAATAGCATCCCCACCGGAAAGCTTGGCCGTGCGCTGGCAGGCGGAAAGACTGCCGCAAAAACAGGCGGGGCCTTGCTCGGATATTACACCAAGCGCCCCTTTTTGTCTTCACAGATGCGGCGGATTGAAAAGACAAAAGCCCAGCAGGCCAGTGCCCGCTCGCTTTTTTCCGGCCTGGCGCTGCTGAAAGGCACCGCCCTGAAAGTGGCCCAGCAGCTCAGCCTGGAAACAGATATGCTGCCGGAAGCTGTCTGCCGGGAATTGTCCCGGGCCTACCACCAGGTGACGCCCATCAATAAAGCCCTGGTCAGAAAAGTGATCCAAAATGAACTGGGGGCCCCGCCGGAAGACATATTTAAATCCTTTGACCTGGAGGCGTTTGCTGCGGCCAGCCTTGGCCAGGTCCACCGGGCAATTACTGAAGACGGCCGTCGCCTGGCTGTTAAAATTCAATATCCCGGCATTGCCGAGACCATTGAAAATGACATGACCCTGGTTCGCCAGATGCTTCGGCCGGTAGTGCCGGGCCATCAACTGATGCCGACTCTCACGGAAGTAACGGCCCGCCTGAAAGAAGAAGTCAATTATTTTCAGGAGGCGGATAACATCACCTGTTTTAAAAACCGGCTGAATATGGAAGGCGTCCGGCTACCCGATGTCCACCGGGATCTGACCAGCAAATCGGTATTGAGCCTGACCCATCTGCCCGGTCGCCCTCTGGATATCTGGCTGGCCGGTGGCCCAACGCAAAAGGACCGGCAAATTGTAGCCCGGCGGCTCAACGACATTTTTCTCACAGCATTGTACGAATGCCATGTCATCCACGCCGACCCGAATCCGGGTAATTTTATCATTAACGATGATCTCAGCGTGGGCCTGGTGGATTTTGGCTGCATCAAACACCTTAGTCCCGAATTTATCGAGCAGTACCGACAGCTTGTGATATCGGCTGCCCATGACGATAAATCCGTCCATTTTCAGTCCATGATAGATATCGGGATGCTACAGCAGGAACAAGGCAATGAAGCAGAACATGACATCAGGGCGATGTCTGATGAAATCTGTAGCTGGTTCGGAACCCTTTATCAGACAGAAACATTCAATTTCAAGGCCCACCCGGATTTCATGGCCCAGGGCAAAGCCATAATGCAGCGGTGTCAGCATCTCCACCGCCACATCAATGTTAACCCCGATTTTATTTTTCTGGAGCGCACCCGCTACGGCCTGTTCCGCCTTTTTGAACAGATGGCGGTAAATATAGCGTTCAGAAATCCCTATGAATGGTAACAAGCTGAATGCCGCTTTTCGGCACGGTAGTTCCGTCCCGAAAAGCTGAGCCCGGAGAAATCAATCGCTGGCGCCGGCATATGAAACCCTATCAATGGATGAAAGACTACAAGCTGTTCTGGGCGACTGAAAAGTTCATGCGTGCGCATTCGGGAAGAAGAAAATACCGGTTGCTGCTTTCCTTGACCGCTACCCGGGGAATGGGTTTGATGAATTGCTGGCGGAGGCTGTAGGTGTATGCCCCCTGGGCCGGAATCATGAGGATATCATTCTCTTTAATGGCCGAGCCGAAATAGGCATATCCCCAGACATCGTGGGGGGTGCAAAGGGAGCCCAGAATATGGCATTTTTTTTCGGACAGGCTGGGTCGGGTTAAATTGAGCACCGGACAATAATCGGTTTCATACCGTTCCCAACCGACCGTGTTGCCCCCGGCATCGGTTATGACCAGGTCCTGATCCTTGCAGTCCACCACCTGAATCAGGATGTGCATGGCATCATTGCAGATCCAGCGTCCCGGCTCAAAACAGATTCGGCATTGGGTCAAAGGCAGAATGTGTTCTTTAATGGCACTTGACAGTTCTTTTGCAAACAGGTCAATGGAGACACCTTTGTCGATAATATAGTCCTGGGGTTCATCCGATAAAAGCCACTCCCCCTGGGCAGGCCAGTAGCCGCCGCCAATATCAATGAATTGAACCGCATCCAGAAACGGCTTTGGCATGACGGAAAGAATATCTCCCAGTGTTTTGATAAACGCGGTCTGCCTGTCCGGGTTAAGATTCCAGGACGAGTGGAACTGCAGTCCCTGGAAATTCAACCGCCCAAGGGCCTGGATCGCTTTGAATGCAGTTAACAGATTTTCCGGCAGCACTCCGAATTTGCGCCACAAACCTTCGGGGTTGTTGTTCAGGCGCAGCCCCACGGGCATGCGGGTCTGCTTTTCTTCAAGCACGGATGCCAACCGTGTTGCCTCTCCGATGCTGTCCAGCAGAATCATCACACGGTCCGGGTATCGGGCCGCAAGTTCCAGTTCCTGGGTGGTTTTGCCCGGTCCGCTAAAAATAATGGATGACGCGCCCAGTTCCAGGGCCACGGAAAGTTCCACGCCGCTGGATACGTCCAGCCCGAACCCGTGCTTGAGCAGATGCCCGGAAAGATGGGGCAGGTTGTTGCTTTTCATGGCGTAAAAAAAGGCGGTCTCGGGTAGACGGTGGCTGAATGCCGCTCTGAATTGGGCCGCTTTTCTTGCCAGGACATCGGTTTCCAGAATATACAAGGGAGACCCGAATCTTTTGGCCATATCCAGGTACATTCCCTTGTTTTTTAAGTACGGGTTTATAAATTCAACAACTTTTTCCCTGGATAGAAGGGAACTTGTGCCTGTGGTTTGTGTATTGGCTGTGAGCATGCCTAATCCATTTCAATGTCAATACGTTTGGCGAGCAAAAGACACTCTGTTTCGAAAAATTTGCGCCTGTTCGGTTCTATGATCAAGTGTCCTAAAAGCCATGAATCATAGTCTTGTGGCGGCATGGTCACTCTGTGCCCCGGGGAGTGAATCAGGTGTATTTTTTTTACCCGGCTGTCGTTTTCCACGGCATCCGTTTTAATGCTTTTTAATACACCGTTTTTTCGGGCATGGATACGAAACGCCACCAGGGGGCTGTAGGGTCTTTTTTTTTCATTTTTCCAGGCAACGCCTTGTGCCGCATCCAGGGTCAGCCCAAGTATGTCGATGTTGCCCGCTTCCTTGAGTAGGAAGGGCAGGCAGTCTCCGCCGGGCCGCGGCGTCATCTCTATGAGCACGGGCTTTTTGTGTCGCAGGATAAAATCCACCATGCACACACCGGTCTTAATACCCAATGTCCTGGCTGCCCTGTGGAACAGGTTTGAAAGTTTTTCATTTGAAGGCATTATTTCATCATCATCGTTTTCCGGGCAGATCGCATACCCGGAAATGGTGCCGAAGGGCCGGCTGTCCACCTTTATTTTTCGGGTTTTGCGCAGGATAACGGCCCGGTCTTTTTCCATGAGAAAATCACAGGAAAATTCAGGACCGGCAATCCACTCCTCGGCCAGCATCTGGAATGTGCCGGTATCCGTGGGTTTAAACAATGGATTGCCGGTTCGTGCAGCAAGCCCGTCTGCCACTGCATTGAACGCGGTATCACACTGCCTTCGGGTGACGCATTTGAATACCAGTTCGCTGCCGGAACCGCAGAAGGGTTTGAGTACAATGCCCGCCGTTACCTGGTCCAGGAAGTTTAATACCTCAATTTCGGTGTTGACCGGGCAGGTTCGGGGACAAGGGATCTGACATTGCCGCCACAATAGTTTTGAGATATATTTATCCCTGCTGTGCCTGACCGCCTCAATATTGGGGTAGGGCAGGCCCATCTTTTCTGCCAGAATAGATGTGGTCTCCATGGATTCGCAGTCAAAGCAGGTAATGCCGGAAAGGATAACCCCGAAGGTTTTTTTGTGGTGGTTTAATGCCTGAACTGCAGATTCAATATCGCTGATGGGGCATAAAATCTCCTCTCCATTGTCCGGACAGGGCTCGGTGGCATTCTGACGAATCTTGGGTTCCGTCAGAAAAAGTGCCTGTCCGGGACGGATCTTTCTGATCCATTCAATGTAGTCGGATGTGGTGCCCACCACCAGTACCTTATTTTTGTTAGGCTCAGACTGCTTTTCGTCCATAATGGCTCCCATGGAAAACTGCGGTGTCCGGCTGGGTGTGAATTTCATATGACGGTCTGGGGCTTAAGTGAAACCGTTCTTTCCAGTTGAAACTGCCGCATAGAAAATCCACGGCTTCCATGCGGTTGTGGCAGGCCCATTCCAGGTGGTGCAGGTTGATCACCTTGGCAATACCGGGAAAATCCGGGTGGGTTCCCCCGGCTACAACCGTGTAGGTATTGTTGAAAACGGCACCCATGTCCACGGCAGCAATTTTTTCTTCCACAATGGCTGTGGTGACCCTGAGCATGCCCATATCCTTCAGATACGCGGCAAACCGTTCAAAGGACCGGTAAAACCGTGCATCGCTGAAGTAGGAATCCGATGTAAATGCTGCCATGTTCAAACGAAACATCTCGGCCAGATCCGGCAGGTGATTGTATCGCCAGGTGAGCTGCCTCGCCTCCATTTTTTTTACATCTGCCTTGAGTTTTTTTCTGGTTTTCCCCGGGAATGTCAGCCAGAAGTTATCCATGGAAAAATCATAAATCCGGGGGTAAAACAGGTATCCGGTTTCATCCGGCCGGGCCTGTGCCAGGCCGTCCAGAAATGGGTGCCCGCGCAGGTATCTTAAGTTTAAAGGGCCTGGTACAGAGTCGCACAATGTGTTGAATACGTCCGGGGATTGGGCTATGATTCGGTTTTGCTCCAGCCAGGTTTTACCTCTCCAGGTCTCTCCGGGGAAAAATACATATTCACCGGTTTCTTCGACTATACTTAAGGGAAGAAACCCCACAACCCGGCCCTTGTCTTCGATAAGATGGAAGCTTAAAGGTCTTTTGAATGCGGTGTTAAAACATTGTCTGACGGCCCATATATCAAATATGTCCTGGACCGGCCAGTATTTTTCCCAGGCCTGCCGGCAACGTTCCGGATCTGTAATGATAATGGCTTTCATTGTTCTCCCACCTACTGCCGGTAAGTGACGTTGAGCCGGGAAGTTTTCCCGCCGAAATAGTTCTGGGAAAATTCCCGGACCACGTCAGGGTCGTAAGCCTTGCATGAAAACACATCCAGATAGGTGGCATTGCTCTGGTTGGCAAAGTGGGCGGATATCAATGAGGTTTCAATGAGCTGGACCATTGAAAATCCGGCAACCTTTTCATCTTCTCCAAAATGAACCACCTGGGTTTCGCCGAAGCGCTTCATTTCAATCAGGTCACACAGCTCCACAACAAAGCGTTTGATCAGATCTGCGTCTCTGATTTTTTCAGGATCGCAGTCGTAGATGTCGATGGCGGAGGCAATGCCCCATACATCAGGGGCGGTATCAATGTTGATTACTTTTGCAGCGGTCATTGTTTTTTCCTTTAAAATGTGGCCTACCATTTGTCTCTGGTGTCAGTCTGGCGTTTTGATTGTTTGTTCATTTTCTTTCGGCGCTTCTGGTCTTCCTGCTTATCTTCCCAGCCATAATCTTCGTCGTAGCTCTCTTTGAACCTTGGGCTCTTGCCTTTGTTCCGACTGAACTTTTCTCTGGTCATGACTTCCTTTCCTCTTTGGTTTTGGACCGGCTGTTTTAGCCGGGTGGGGATTGAATTTTTGAATTCCTGTATCTCCTTAGCAACCTGTGTGCCAGGTTTGTTGTAAAAATTTAATACCCATTGATTCAGGTGTTTATCGTGTTTGCTGTGATTCCCATGCCGATCGTTTCGGAAAAATTTTGCTTAAATATGAAAATAGCGGCATTTTACAACTAAATTGGTAATTTTTAGCCGATTTTGTGTGTGGATTATTATGGTGTACCAACATTTTAATCTGGTCATAAATGTATGTTGCTTGTTTTTTGGAATCTTTATATACTTCGTTATCTTATGAAAAATAGCAATATTTTACCGGAAATGGAATGCGCTTTTTATGCTGATTCGCCTGGCATGTGCCATTAAAGAGACAAAGATACGCACTGAGCTTGCGAACAGACTGGCGGAACAGGATGTTCAGCTTCAGTTTTTTAAACCCAGCACGCTTTCCTGGCAAGCCCTTGCCAGAAGCTGCGCCGACGTGTTTATTGTCAGCAGCCTCACAATCCCCAAGCCTGTTGAATCAAGTATTTCTCTGCTCAATGAATTGCCCGAAGCGCCCATGACCATCGTGCTGCATAATCGGGAGTCCTCGGAAGAGCATGCCAATCTTCTGGCCTCGGGTGTTGATGTGGTGCTTTATTCGGGTATCCCAATGGACAGCCTTTTAGAAGCCCTTGAAACCACACTGGAATCCCGCCGTCAGTTTTATTATGCGGAACGGTTTGACCGGCGGGGGCGCTTTTTACCCCGACTTAACGATTTTACCTCCAACAGCCGAGATATGCAGGTATTTCTGGATGAAACCCGGCAGGTGGTGTCCAGTGACGCCACCATACTGCTGCTTGGTGAGACAGGTGTGGGTAAGGAACATCTATCCAAGGCTATCCATGCAGACAGCCACAGATCCACAGGTCCTTTCATTGCCATCAATATGGCAGCCATTCCGGAACAGTTGATGGAAAGTGAGCTGTTCGGACATGAGCAGGGGGCCTTTACCGGGGCGGTGCGCTCCCGGCGGGGCGCATTTGAACTTGCCCATGGCGGCACTATTTTTCTGGATGAAATTGGTGAGATGCCTCTGCAGATGCAGACCAAGCTGCTTCGGGTGCTGCAGGAACTTGAATTTACGCCGGTGGGCGGTGAAAAACCGGTATGGGTGGATGTCCGGGTGATTGCGGCCACCAACAAAGACCTTGAAGACGAGGTTGAAAAGGGAACTTTCCGAAAAGATCTTTATTACCGGCTCGGGGTGATTTCATTAACGCTTCCCCCCTTGAGAAAGCGTAAAGAGGATATCCCCTCCCTGACCAACCATTTTCTGACCATGAACCAGCAGAAATTCGGCAAAAATATCAAACGATTTTCCCAGCCGGCCATGGAGGCACTGTGTAACTACCACTGGCCGGGCAATATCCGTGAATTGATGAACGTTATTGAACGGGCTGTTTTGCTGTGCAAGTCAGATATGATGACCCTGGAGGAGCTGCCGTCGGTTTTCCATAATGCCAAACCCGTTCAGGTGGGCGATGGTGACTCGGCGCTTTCGTTGCCCCGGGAATGGGAAACCATGACCCTGCCCCAGATCCGGGACGTCGTTTATGATCAGGTGGAAGCGTTGTATCTGGCCATGGTGCTGGAGAAAACCCGTGGAAAAATCGGAGAAACTGCAAAGATTGCAGGCATTCACCCCAGGGGCCTGTATGCTAAAATGAAAAAACTGGGACTGGATAAAGCTGCGTTTAAAGCCAAAGGATAGGTGTTCATGTATTCGCCCTTTCACTACCAGATTTCTGAATATGACTGTGTGCCCACAGCCATTACCAATGCGATCTCTTTTTTATTCCAACGCAAGGAAATCCCCCCCATGGTTATCCGGCAGATTTACCTTTACTGCCTTGATACGGTGGGACGAAACTCCCGGTTTGGTGTGGGCGGCACCAGTAAATATGCCGTACGTCTGGTGGGCAACTGGCTTAATTCTTACCGGATGAAGTCTTTTTTCGTTGCCACGCAGTTTCTGGAAAAAGAACAGGTTTCCATGGAACCGGGCGGGCAGATTGAAACCTGCCTGTCAGAGGGCGGGGTGGTGCTGTGCAATACCCTTTTGACCCCCCGTGATGAACATTATCTTATGGTAACAGCCATGGATGAAGAGTGGATATACTGCTTTGATTCCTACCGCAGGCAATCCATCCGCGGCATGAAGGGAATGGCCCGGGTGATTGATGACGGGGACGGTCGGTCAGCCAATCTGAAAATAAATCGGGACTGGGCCGGGCAGGCCCAGGTGAAACGGTTTTGTCTGGGGCCCATGCAGATGCGTGAAAGTCTTTTAATCTGGCGGACGTCTTAGGGGCATTGGTTTCAAAATAATATAAAACTATCTTTGTATACGCTGGAAAATCAAGTGATTTCAATCCGGAAATTGATCCGATGTTCGAATTCGATGATCTCATGGGACAAATTTCAGGATCATATAAATAATGCATAACATGGCGCTGCACCAGTATAAAGGGGTCAAGTCGGCTCTTGACTCACTAAGCTTTGTTTAAGCTGGGAATAATATCTTAGTCTCAAATAACGGTCATTTTTAATCTGATTTTAAGCCGTTCTATGATCGTTTTGGAACTTTTAATGTGATAGTGATCACCGATACATTTAAGGGGCTCTCCCCTGAGTTCCCTTGAAAGATGCAACCCCATTGAAAACGGCTCTTTTGTTTTGATAGCGTTCCACCTGTTCAAGGCGGGTATAAGCCCAATAACTGACAAAAACAGTATGATATCGTTTGGGTTGTTTAGAGTATCTGAGTTTCAGTGATATGACAATAATCACAAAGCATCGTTGCACTATCGCTACATCCTTTGCCTTCATCCGGCCGAGCCTAATACTTGCCAAATGTTTACAAATCCATTAGATTTGAATCACTTTATATGAAAGAACTGAACTAACCGGTTAGTTTCTTTCATGATTTGTTGTGGCCTAACCTCGGTGAAAGACCAGGTCGGCCATGGCCGTTATTAAGAATACATGCCGTGTTCGGCTCACACAAAACGCTCCAACCGACCCGAGGGCTATAACATATTAATGGGATAAGTTATGAAAGTATCAGATAAAGACGCTGAATTATTTTTCGATTTGATGTGGGGACTTCAGTATTTTGTCAACCATAAAAATAAAATTCATA